>Ga0172379_10002185_pt1 | contig 35636 bp, 29 predicted proteins | sample GrowelOW334metaG_FD_119756 | JGI IMG/M metagenome (GOLD analysis project Ga0172379, IMG submission 119756) | Groundwater microbial communities from an aquifer near a municipal landfill in Southern Ontario, Canada - Groundwater well OW334 metaG | ecosystem: Environmental > Aquatic > Deep... | reverse complement strand
CCGTGATTGCCGTTCCTGAAGCGGCCGCGGGGCTGGAACCGCTGACTGCATCGGTTTTTCCCCTGTCCGCAGTGGCGCAAGCCCAGAACAGGGGCAGCATAACGGTCATAAGCACCCAGAAAGGCGTTGAACCCAAGCTACCCGCCATCATCCTACCTTTTTCAGCATCATTACTCATGTCGTACCTCCAGATATCATAGTGTCAGGCAAAAACCCAGATCGGCATAGAAAGAAAAAAAGCCAAAAGCCATACCCTCGCACGTAGGATGGAGCCTTTCATCGGTATCCTCCCGTTTGGATTTCGATGCCACTTTATGGATGTGGGGTGGGGAATGGGGAGAAACACCCAATTTCACAAATAATGGTCTTTTGGGAGTTTACACCCGGGACTCCGGCTCGGTATCGCCGTTCCGCAGGGCGAGGGAAAAGAACTCCATGCCCTGCTCGATGTACCTTTCGGTGGTAATGCCGAACCGCGACAGGAATCCCTGGTTGCTATCCTTGACGGACGACATCATGGCCATGGAGAAAGTCGCCAGATATATGGCTGTCAGCGTCGGGTCAAGGGCGGGCTTGATGGATCCGTCCTTTATACCGATTGTGATGGCCCCTGCCATGATTTCCAGTTGCCTTCGCATTTCCCTACCCATCCGCTCCCGGTGGGTGGAGTCGGCAGAACCCTCCAGGCCACCCTCGTTCCTGCAGAGTACGGCGAAGGCCTTCGATTCGGACTGGGCGAAGGCTATGAACGCGTACCCCGTAGCCTTGATCTTGTCAAAACCCGTCTTGGGAGCAATGACGGCCTTTTCGAAAAGGTCGTTCAGCAGGGCGACCGCGCGGGTGACAATGGCGCAAGCCAAGTCTTCCTTTCCACCAAAATAGGCGTACACTGTTCGCTTGGTGAATTCGGCGCGTTTCGCGACCTCTTCCATGGTCATCGCGTCGAAACCCTTTTCGATGAAGACCCCCTCCGCCGCATCCAGAATCTCCCGCTCCCGTTGCTGCCTTTCCCGTTCCTTCCTTTCATTACCGCCCATGCTTGCCCGCCTGAAGGTCACTATCGAAAGGAATCTACCGTTTCCCGAATACCTTCCTCATACGGGGTAATCAGGAAATCGGGAAAGCGGGCTTTGTATTTTTCCCAGGACATAAGGTAGTCGTTGTTGAACTGGTACGACATTTCCCTCACCTCACGGAGTATGGGGACGAACAGGGAAAGCAGTTTCAGCAGGACCCCGGGCATGTAACGCAGCCGGAAATCCCGGTCCAGTGCCTTCCCATATAATTCAGCCGCTTCGCGGGGAAGGATAGGATCGCCCACAGGTAGGTGCCATACCTGGCCATACGCATCATCCGCAAGCGCCAAGGTTACCAGGGCACGTCCAAGATCCGGGGTAAAGGCATAGTTGTGCCTGGCGGAAGGGCTGGCCAACCATTGGGGCTCCTTGCCCCGGAGCATGTTCTCCAGAAAGGCGCTAAACAGCAGGCTGTTTCTGGCCTTGGGCCCGTAAAAATCCGCCGACCTTCCTATCACGGCTTTTATCTTTCCGGAACGGTGCGCATCGAGCAGCATATCCGCCACCGCCTTGCGGACCTTGCCTTTCTTGGATGGCGGCTCCTGCGGATGGGACTCGTCGAAGGGAACCCGCAAGGGATCGGGGCCGTACATGTAGATATTATCCAGGAAGACCAGGCGGGCTTTCGCTTCCGCGCAGGCGTCAAGAACGTTCCGCATGACCACCGGCCACTGAGCTTGCCAGATTTTATGGTTGTAGGGAACACCGACGCATAGATAGACATAGGCCGAATCCTTGACCGCCATCGCGGCCTGGGCGGGATCCAGGAGGTCCGCACGTACCGTTTCGAAACCCTGCACGTCCTTTGATCTTTCCACCACCCGGATATCGAGCTTGCGCCGTGCCAATTCCTGTACGACAGCGTAGCCAACCGCGCCCGATCCACCCAGAACCGTATGCAACTGTCTTCCCATGTTTCATGCTCCTTTGCCATATAATATACTATAAGAATACTCAGTATACCTATAGTATACTATAAAATGAAACCATAATGTACTCCGACTTTCCACACAACCCATCCGGGATCATTTCACTGAATCATTCATCTCCAGCAGCCAATCCATCAGAGGTTTCATGCTGGTGGCAGCCCTGGCGCATTCCTCCACCAAGGATGCGCTTAAAATGGCGTCAGGAGCGAGGACCTTGGCGACCCCCATGCCGGCCAGGCGGAGCAGGTCCGCGCGGGGGTGGTCGGCGGGGTATGCGCGGGGAACCTTTTTCCAGGCGGGTTCCTCGAAACAGGGAAGGCCCTTTCCGGCCAGGCCGTCGAGTATGGTCTGAAGGCGGGCACCCGTCTTCCCGGCATCCACCGCTGCCCGGTACCGATCCAGGACGTCCTTGGGAAAGATGTGCTGGCCGCCGTAAAAGAAAATCTGGTCCGTACCAATGTGAAAATAGAAGCCCGGCACTTCCGTCTTCTTGCCCTCCCCCATCCAGAAGACGAGTCCCAAGTTCGTCTTGTAGGGGCTCTTGTCCGGCGAGAAACGGATGTCGCGGTTGATGCGCATCAACGAACCGGCGCCGTTGCGGCGGGTGTCGAAGTGGATGCCCGGATATTCCTTCTCCAGCTCCCCGCCCAGGGCCGTGATGAAATCCTCAGCGGGATCGCGGATTTCCTTTTCGTACAGGAAACGGTTATCCTCGAACCACTGCCTCGAATTATTGTCGCCCAAGGCCTGGAAGAAACCCTGCGCGTCCTGACCAAAGCCCTTAAATGCCATTGTTGTTCTCCACTGTGTGATCCTTAAGGTTCCCACCACTTTCCCTGCCTTGTTCGGCCCTCAATCCCTCTCCCAATCGGGCCAGGGTATCCCGGAAAGCGGCCCGGCCAGGCCCCAGGCTATCGAAAAGCCCGTCGGAGCAGTACGCCATGGCGGCGTAGATCTTTTCCAGTTTTTCCTTTCCGGTTTCCGTCGGACTCAGACGAACCTTGCGCTTGTTTTCCGGTATCGTTTCCTGAAGGATCAGGCCCTTCCTTACAAGCGATGACACCCGCTGGCTTACCAGGGAGGTGCTCATGCTCAGATATGCGCTTACATCCTCCTGAGTCGGGGTGGGGAATTCCCGGGCCGCCATAAGTACCAGGAATTCGGGATAGGTCATGCCCTCCGGCTCGAGTATGCGCACCCGGGCAATCTGGTCCAATCCGATGACGATCTCGTGCAACAGGAAAAGCTCGGTTTCCTTGAAACCCCGTCCCTCCATCAATAAGCCTCCGTCAGGATATGCCGCGCCCCCGCTTTTTCCAGAACCGCCCTGCAGTCGGCCACCATGGCCGCCGATCCGCACAGGTAGAATTCCGTGTCCTCGGGCTTGAATTCCAGGCCCGACAAGGCTTGGGTCACACGCCCCGAAAACCCGCCGGCTTCGGGCTTCTCGCGGCTCACACAGTTGATGATATCCACGGGAAGCCCCGAAGCCAAGCGCGCGGCAATATTTTCGGCCTTCGTCCGGCTGCCGAAAAACAGGGTTGCCTTTCCCGGGTTTCTGGCTTCCACAAGTTCCCTGAACATGGGCAACAGGGGTGCGATGCCCGCACCGGTGGCGACGAAGACCTTTTTCCTGCCGCTTTCCCGCAAGCCATAAGAACCCAAGGGCAGTTCGATCTCCGTTACGGTTCCCGGCTGGACGGAGTCCGCGAAGGTGGAGCCCTTGCCGCCCGTCCTGGTACTCACCAGCAACCGGAGTACATCACAATCAACGGAGGCAATGGAATAATCCCTCCACTCGGCATCCGCCACCCGCACCCGGGCGTACTGGCCAGGGGACCAATCGAATTTTTCATCCAGGTGGAAGTTCAATTCCCATATTGAGGGTGAGAGGGCTACCTTGGATACCAGCACGGCTTTTTTCTTTTCGGGAGAAAGATTTCTTTCCGGAAGCGTTTTCTGCGGTCCCTTCACGGCAGCCATGATACGGAAGAAACCCATGGACCCGAGCGCTTGGGCAGCCGCTCCCACACCACCCATCAGGGCTCCGGTTATCCCCAGTGAGCCTGCGTCCTGGCCAGTCAGATACAGGCCCTTGACCGGCGTGCGGGGACCGGACCGGAAATGCTCATACCGGAACGGCACCGCGGGAACCCCGTAGAAACGGCCACGGGGGTGGGAAGTGTAGTCTTCTACTGTCAGCGGTGTTGAGAGTTCCCGGTATTCCACCAGGGCAGAAAATCCCGGTATGGCGGTTTCTGCGAGCCGGAGCAGGCCATCGGAAATCCTTTCCTTGAGCTCCGCATACTCGGCGCCCCTGTTGCCCCTGGGCTTGTCCTTCCAGGCCGCAAAGGCGGCATCGTCCACGAAGGAGATTATTTCCGCGGTATGGACCTTATCTTCCCCTGATTTGGCGGAAGGAAAGGATACATAGATATGTGAAGCTTCGCCTTCCAAAATTTTCCCTCCCCGCTCCGGCGTGAAGTCGTGGTCCGTATCCGCGTTGATCCAATAATTCTCTCCTTGTATGCCCAGGGTCGAAACCGGGGACTTCAGGCGCAGGTAGAGGGTGACCACGCTACCTCCGGCGTCCAAGCCTGCAATGGTCTTGCGGATGCCTGCGGTCCTTCGCCCCAGCCTGCCTTCGATGGGCAGCAATTTTCCGTAAGTTGTCTCCGCTCCTACGCCGGAAATCACCACCGGAGCCTCGTAACGGACTTCCACCGGTACCTTTCCCCGACGGTCCACGACCAGCACACCAACCACCCTGCCTTTTTCGGTTACGATGCTTAGAACTTCCTGGCAGACCAGGACTTTGCCTCCCTGGGCTTCTATGCCCGTCTCGATGGTGCGAGCTATCCGGGAACTCCCGCCCTGCGGGAACCAGGCACCCCGGAAATAGTGGCCGGCTATGAGTGCATGGATGGCGAACGCGCTTTTTGCGGGTGGCAGGCCATAATCTCCCCACTGGCTCACCAGCAAGGCCTTGAGCAGGGGATCCGTAAAATTCCGGTCCATATACTCCTTTGTGGTCATCACACCCTTACCCCTGGCAAAGCGGCTGGCCAGATCAAAAACCACGCCCGGGAAGGGGGGCATGAAATGCTTGAAAAAGGACAGGACATTCCAGCCTTGCATGGATTTTATATCCCTGAAATACCGGTGTATCGCCTTCTCCTCGCCGGGGAAACTGGAAACCAGCCTCGCCTCGTATTCCGCCGGGTCCGAAGGCACGGAGAATGCCAAGCCTGGATATATGAATCTCTCGAATTCAGCGGGTAAGGGGTTCCACTTGAGCCTGCCTCCGGAAAGGAAATCCATGAAGGACCGCGGTAGTGTCCCCTCATACATTTCCCCCACATAATGGAGCCCCACATCCCAGGAAGCCCCGTCGCGGCGGAACACGTGGGTGAGCCCGCCAGGCTCGGAATGCTTTTCCAGCACCAGCACCTTTTTACCCGCGCAACCCGCCAGCAAACCCGCGGCAGTCAGGCCGCCCATCCCGGAACCGATGACGATGGCATCCCATTTTTCCTGCATGTCCTTCTCCTTGCAAACTGTTTATACATTAAATAGTTTAAACTATAAACAATAAGAAGTCAAACAATTTTTCATCCAGTACGTCTCCGGAATTTTGAAGGAGGCAAGCCGAAGTGGGCACGGAATACACGGGAAAAGTAGAGGGGATCCCCGTAGCCACAAAGGGCGGCCACTTCCTTCATGCCTGGATTGCTCGAACCAGCCAGGAGGCGCGCGGCGTGTTGCATCCTGAGGTCCTTCTGCAGGTTCTTGAAGCTCTTGCCGCAGGCTTCTGTAAAAAGGTGGGCGGTACGGTCGGGGCTTTTCCCCACCAGGGCGGCTACGGCGGCCAGGTCCAGCTGTTCCTCCGGGTGTTCGGTCATGCGGGCGATGATGGGATCCAGTGGATGGCGGCCCAGGATGGAGATCATGTGCCGGGAAATGATGAGGTCCACGAGGGAAGAAAATAGGGGGAGCAGGTGGCCGATCCGTTCACGGGGGATGAGGGGGACTGTGTTCCAGCCCTCTGCAAGGCGTGTGTCTGCCTGCTTGACTGTCTGCTTGTCTGTCTGCTTCCCTGCGTGTTTTGCGGCTTGTATTGTTGCCCAGCGATCAGCTGTTGCCGGTGGAAGCGGATCACCGGTCCTTACCTGGCCTATCATGATGAAGCCGATCAGCTCGTCGTTGGTATACAGGGGCTTTACCGCCTCCAGCAGGCCTCCGTGACACTGGTAGGATACAAGGCCCCGGGTTTGCATGGCCCGCTCGCGGCCGCTTCGGTCGGCCTGGACGCACAGGGCGTCATCCCCCAGTTCCTCCCGCAGCAGGCGGCAATAGTCGCACCAGGATCGGTCCATGCCCACGGCGAGTTCCCGACCATCCGGTGTGTAGTAGGCGATGCGTACATCGAAAAGTCCCGTAAAGTGGTTGAAGAGTTTGGACACCTCCGGGCTCAATAAAAAAGAAAGTCGATTGGACATGGAGTAATAGTGGGCATAATCAGCCGGAATGTCCATACTTTCGACAGAATCGGTGCGCGACAGACAGGGAGGAAGCAGTTACAGTCTTAGCGTGGAGGAACATGGTCATGACACCCCGCCAACTGGTACTCGAAGCCCTCGCAAAGCGCACGCCCCCTACCGTCCCTTATCAGCTGGACCTGACGGACGCGGTCCATAAGCGGCTGGCCGCCTATTTCAGGGATGCCGATTTCGAGGACAAGCTTGGCAACGCCATCGCCATGGAACGCAACGAGCTGATCGAGGATATCGGTAACAGCGAGGTGCGGGACATGTTCGGCGTAACCTGGTGTCGGGAACAGAAGGGTGATTTCGGCGTCGTCAAAACCCCACTACTGGACGAGCCGGACTTTGGCACCTACCGTTTCCCCGATCCGGATGAAAAAGCCATCCGCGCCATGTGCGAGCGCCTGGTGGCCAAACGAGAAAACCAGTACACCATGTACATCATCGGCTTTTCCCTCTTCGAGCGCGCCTGGTCCTTGCGGGGCATGGAAGACACCCTGATCGACTTTGTGCTGAATCCCGAATTCGCCGACGCCTTGTTGGACCGCATTGTCGATTACAACCTGAAAGTGGTGGACCTGGTGGCCCGGTACCCCGTGGACTGCATCTTTTTTGGCGACGACTGGGGCCAGCAGAAAGGCCTTATCATGGGACCCGTCCACTGGCGCCGCTTCATCGGCCCCCGGTTGGCCAAGATGTACGCCCACGTCAAATCCAAGGGCATGCTCGTGGCCCAACACTCCTGCGGCGACATCAGCGAAGTGTTTCCGGACCTTATCCAAATGAAGCTGGACATCTACAACACCTTCCAGCCCGAGGTCTACGACGTGGCCGAAATGAAACGCCTGTACGGCGACAGGATCACCTTTTTCGGCGGCATCAGTACCCAGCGGCTCCTCCCCTACGCCTCCCCCGACGAGGTCCGCACGGAAACCCGGCGGCTGATGGCACTCCTGGGCAAAAACGGCGGCTACATAGTAGCCCCCACCCATGCCGTCCCCGACGACGTCCCCACGGAAAACATCCTGGCTTTCCTGGACGCGGTACGGGGACAGTAAATCCGGATCAACTCCGCTGAATTTGGACTGAATTCGACAGAGTCGCTGTTGAATTCAGTCTATTTTCGTGTATACTACACGGTATGTATCGGCGAATCCTGGATATGCGGCAACTGGCCGAAAAGAAATCACAATTTCTTTTCGGTCCCCGCAGTACCGGAAAGACAACACTGCTCCGCACCCAATTCAGTCCGGAAGCCATCATCAACCTGCTTAAAAGCTCTACCTATCTCCCGCTGGCCGCAAATCCATCCTTGTTGGCGGAGCTTGTGCGGGAACTGAGCCGGACCAGTCCGGTAGTCATCATCGATGAGATCCAGAAATTGCCATCCTTGCTGGATGAGGTCCACAACCTTGTGGAGACCACGAAAGTGCGCTTCATCCTTACCGGTTCCAGCGCGCGCAAGCTAAAGCGTAGCGGCGTGAACCTTCTGGCCGGGCGGGCCTGGCAAGCCAATCTGTTTCCCCTGGTTTCTGCGGAAATAGATGACTTCAGCCTGGAAAGGTACTTGCGCTATGGCGGGCTTCCCCACGTATATCCAAGCGAGTTTCCCGAAGAAGAACTCGATGCCTACATCAATACCTACCTGAAGGAAGAGATACAAGAAGAAGCGTTGGTACAAAACCTCAGCCATTTCTCGCGCTTCCTCAAGGCAGCAGGCTTATCCAATACGGAACAACTCAATTATTCCAATCTTGCCAATGATACGGGCATACCTGTCAGTTCGATCCGCTCATATTTTGGCATACTTTCGGATACCTTTACGGGATTCCTGCTTGAGCCCTGGCGAGGATCGTCAAAGCGGAAGGCGGTGGCGACGCCCAAATTCTATTTATTCGATGTGGGGGTCGCCAATTTCCTGCGTGGAAATACCGCACTATCCGAAGGCAGTTCCGAATTCGGCAAGGCTTTCGAGCATTTCATCGCCATGGAGCTCAGAAGCTGGTTATCGTACCGCAGAATGCACAAGGACCTATGCTACTGGCGCAGCCAGGGGGGTAGCGAGGTGGATTTCCTGATCGGCGAGGATACCGCCATCGAAGTCAAATCAACCCGGAAGGTAGGGGACAAACACCTTAAGGGACTACGCGCACTCAAGGAAGAAGGCATTTTTACCAGGTTCATGATGGTCTCCCTCGACGAGGTAAACAGGGAAACCAGCGACGGCATACGCATCCTCCACTGGTCCCGTTTCATCGATGAGCTGTGGAAGGATGCTGGAGAGCTACGATAGCATCGTACACCTTATCGGGTATAATACAATAGATTTTAGCCAGATTATACCCTATAGGGATTAATTAATTCTAAATTCTTGATAATATACCTGAACAGGTATATTATTCTGATATGAAGCGAGCACCCAACCCTTTATCGGCTTTGGTCAAACAGGAACGAAAACGTACGGGGCTGACCCAGAGCGACCTGGCGCTCACCGCAGGTGTCGGACTCCGCTTCGTCCGCGATCTGGAACAGGGCAAGACCACGCTCAGGCTGGACAAGGTGGATCAGGTGCTCAAGCTTTTTGGCTATCGGACCGGCCCTGTCAGGATGGAAAAACCCGATGCGTAGCCTCCTGGTGTATTACCAGGACCGCGATGCGGGCATTCTGGAGGAAACCGGGGAAGGCTACCGTTTTTCATATTCCGATGCCTGGGTGGAAGCGGGAGAAACCCCGGTAAGCCTCACCCTACCCCTGCGAAGGGAGCCATGGGATTCGAGAACCCTGTTCGCCTTCTTCGACGGACTCATTCCGGAGGGCTGGTTGCTGGAATTGGGAACCCGCAACTGGAAACTGGACCCAAAGGACCGGTTCGGATTGCTATCTGCTTTTTGCAGGGATACGGTCGGGGCCGTCGGGGTAGGTCCGCGTGAATAAATGTCTGGTCTGTTTTGCTCCCCTGGAGGAGCCCCACACTTCGGCCTACCACCCACGTTGCGCGAAAGCCCTATTTGAAACGGCGGTGGCACCGACCATCGATATCGATATGAATGCCCTGGCGGAGGCTGGCCTTAGCCTGTTGCGCGCCTCCGGCTCCGTCGCGGGGGTACAGAAAAAACTTTCCGTGGACCGTCACCCTGACGAACCTCGACGTCTGAACCTGCAAGCCCTGGGTGGCCGCTTCATATTGAAGCCGCCAGTCGACGAGTATCCCCATTTGGTCGAAAACGAGGCATTCTGCATGGAACTGTCCCGGCGCCTTGGGTTCCCCACCGCCCCCCACGGACTCGCCCGTGGGATGGACGGTACACTTGTGTATCTGACCCGGCGCTTCGACCGTCCCCCCGACGGCACCAAGGTGCCGCAAGAGGATTTCTGCCAGCTTGGCCAACGTCCTTCCGCGGATAAATACAAGGGAAGCCTGGAAGCCGCGTCCAAAGTACTCGCCTACTCCCGTCAGGCAGGGCTCGATGCGGTGCGCTTTCTGGAACTCAACCTCATGGCATGGTTGATGGGCAACGCCGACCTCCACCTGAAGAATTTCTCCCTTTACTGTCCCCAACCGGGCCTCTGGCAACTCACGCCAGCCTACGACCTTGTCTCGACTGCTTTGGTCCTGCCCGACGACAAGGAAGAAACCGCCTTGACGCTCAATGGAAAGAAAGCCCAGCTGCGACTTGGAGACTGGATGGCTTTCTCGGCGAGGCTGAAGGTTGGGGACAAGGTGCTCCACAATATGATTGGACGCCACTTGCGGGCTTGGCCTTTGGTCGAATCCTTGTGCCGTGCGTCCTTTCTGCCTGCGGAACAACAAGATTCCTTCCTCCTGCGCTGGCTGGAGCGGGCTGGGAGACTTGCCTCAAACTGAATCCCTTCCTACCCATTTGATTTTTCTTCAAAAATATGGATAATACGCCAATGAATCTTCTGGATAACACTTTTTACAACCAATATGCCGCCAGTTTGACTGTCGATCTTGAACAAGCCGTCAAGGTATTTTGCGAAACGAAATTCGATTTTGGTTTCCGTATGCAGGCTTCATCGGTTTGGTCGTCCAATATCGAGGGGAATTCCCTCACCCTGAATTCCTACATGAACATCAAGATGCGCACCCTGGTTTCCCAAAACAAGGAAGTCAAGGAAATTGACGATCTGGTGGATGCCTACAATTTCGCCAAGGACAGTCCCTTGACGGAGGCCACCCTCATTTCCGCACACAAGCTGCTGGCCAGGAATCTGCTTATAAAATTGAAGCAGGGTGTGTACAGGACGGAGCCAACGGGAATGGCCGGCGAGAGCAACCTGGATTACCAACCCGCAGTGCCGGCTAAAATAGCAGGCCTCATGTCCGGCCTGTTTGTCGAGATCGGAGAGTTGCTGGATCGGGATCTGGAAATCGGCGAAGTGTTCTACTATGCCGCTTTCATGCACCTGCGTCTCGCGCACATACTCCCCTTCACCGACGGTAACGGCCGTGCCGCGAGGTTGTTGGAAAAATGGTTTCTGGCGAAAAAGCTGGGTATACAGTTCTGGAATCTGCAGGTGGAGAAACAATACAAGGACCATCAGCAGGAGTATTACGACCACCTCAAATTGGGTCCCACCTTTGAGGAGCTGGATTACTCCAAAGCCGTACCATTTTTGCAGCTGTTGCCTACCAGCTTTTAGGAACCTGTCGTGCCTTCCGAATGTTGGATTTAAGCGCGAAGGCACCCAAGCGCTCAGGATGTTCCGATACTCGCCATGATGACCGCCGCCGCGCAGGAGACGTTCAGGGATTCGGCTTGGCCACCTCCGGGGATGGTGACGATTTCATCCGTCAGTTCCAGGATGGTCGGAGAAGGCCCGCGGGCTTCGTTGGAAAAGACGAAGGCACTTTTACCACCACCTTTCCGCGCCCTGTAATCGGTGCCGCCCAGGTCGGCGGTGATAATGCGGTATTCCGCTTTGAGGGCGACAAGATCGGCGACCAAGTCGACGGATTGCAGGAAACGGTTGTGGAAGATGGAGCCCATCGTGGAACGCAGGACCTTGTCGTTGAAAATGTCCACGCAGGTTTCGCCGATCACCAGTTCATGTAAACCGAACCAATCAGCAGAACGTATGATGGTACCCATATTGCGCGGGTCTGCCAGGTCGAACAGGACGATTACGTTCTCCGCGCTCAGGGTGGATATCAGCAGGTTCCTGAAATCGAATACGCCCAGGACACCCTGGGGATTTTCAGTTCCCGCCAGTTTGCGGAATTCCTGCTCGTCGACAATCTCGACGTTTTGGGTGGACAACAAGCGGTCGGTCTCCTCGTTATGGCCAAAGAAACCTTCGCGGGCCAGAACCACTTGGCAGGGGCAAGACGACTTAAGCCCTTCCTGGATGATTTTGTGCCCCTCGGTCATGAACAGTCCGCTTTCCGCACGGACCTTGCGGTCCTTTAGCGAGGCGTAGAATTTCAGTTGGTTCTTGCTGATCATGACGAGAACCCCTTTCGTTTCATCAAACCCCACTCACGCCTTCCCAGCAGAATGCTGAAGTAGGCGAATACGCGGGTAATGCTCATGATTTGCCGGAACCCGAAATTTTCAAGGATGGAGAACGCCAATAGCCTGATCGTCTCGCGGGGTGAATAGTACATGACCCGGAACTCCCCTATGGCAAGGGATGCCGTAGAGATTGTGGTTCCAAAAACGATGGTCGAAGCGAAAAGGAGGAGAACAATGGATGGATTCAGGAAACCCATGACACCCGCGGTAATCGCCGCTAGCCAGCCACCGGTCTCAAGAAAGGGACCTACCAGTTCGAAAATCCAGTAATAGGGAAAACCGACCAGACCCATAAGCCCGTAGCGTGGATTGAAGGCGCATTTCCGGTGGTATAGCAGGATTTCTATCAGCCCCCGATGCCAGCGGTTGCGCTGGCGGCTGAGGCTGCCGAAATCTTCGGGAACCTCGGTCCAGCAATTGGCGTTGAAGGCGTAGCCTATTTTGAAACGCAGCTTTTTCTCACGCATGTACCGGGCCAGGCGCACGACCAATTCCATATCCTCGCCGACGGTATCCAATTTCCCCGTGCCCTCTCCTGTCAGATATCCGCCAATTTCAATGACCCTATCCCGTCGGAATACCCCGAAGGCACCCGAAATTACCAGGAGCGAATCCAGATACGCCCAGCCCATCCGGCCGGCAAGGAAAGCACGGAGATACTCCACAGTCTGGAAGCGGGCTAGCGGATGGGTGGGGGGGGCATATTTCTCTATTGCTCCCATGCGCACGGAACAACCATTCACCGGCAGGATATTACCCCCGCACGCTACGAGTTCCTTGTCGGTGGAGATCACTTGATACATGATTTTTTGCAGGGAGTCGCTCTCCAGGATTGAATCGGCGTCTACGCAACACAGATAATCGTGGCGGGCAAAATTGATGCCGGCGTTCAGCGCATCGGCCTTTCCGCCGTTCACCTTGTCGATGACGACCAGATAGGGATATTTCTCGCTTCTGTACACGCCCCGAACGGGAGCGCTGGGCAAGACTGCGGGTACGAGAGCGTCGCTTCGCTCCATACTGAAAGCATCTGTCAGCCGCGAAAGCGTCGCGTCGGGGGAGCCATCGCAGACTACGATGATCTCCACCTGTGAGTAATCCAGGGAGAGCAGGGAACGCACGCTGTCCACTATTGTATTCTCTTCGCGGAAAGCCGGCACTATGAGGGACACCGGCGGGAGCATGCGGTCTGTCAACAGGAACGATGCCCGGGCCTGGGTCCAGATGCGAAGTTGGCTGACAAGGCCGAAAATGGACATGACGAGCAAGATGAAATAGGTCGAGTTTATGGCGATGGAATAATACGCGAACATATAGTTGTAGAACAACACGTAGCGCGCGATGAATGAAAGTCCGCCTTCCCCAGGAACTAAGCGAAAAAGGGCAAAGGCGCCGATAGGAAGAAGGATGCAGAAGGCGGCGAGTATCCAAAGGAATAATTTTTGGGCACCGCTGATTTTAAGACGGTTCCTTTTCGCCTGCACCGGAGCCGCGGGTATTCCGAGTTTCCCCAGGATTGTGGGGTTCAGACCCACGGCAAGAATAGGGGCAAGCGCGGGCCGGGCGGTGACTATGGCTTGCAGAAGTCCAAGCAGCGTTTCTTCGATTTGTTCATTTCGGTTCGAGTTGAAGAACGAATCCAGCGTCGCAAGCCGCTTCCTTGCGATCAGATAGACAAGAAGCTCATTGACCGGTTGGTCACCGTATACAAAATAATCCAGGCGCGAAGCCAGCACGTCGGACAACGCATCGGCACGGATTGGGTCCGACGGCACAGCCAGCCTGAAGGCAGCCATGACGGAAGGAAGCAGGGACGGTGTGCGGCGCAGGATTTCACCGATGGCTTCGGTGATGCGCCGGCAAATTTCCTTGTCCCCGATGACGCCGAGCAGCCGCTCCAAGGTTTCCGCATTTGGTATCCTGGCGAGGGAGGTCCAGGCGAGGGCGCGAATCTCCGGATCGGGGTGTTCGAAAAAAGCCGCTTCGTTCAGGTATTCGGGGTATCTTTCCGCCAGGATTCTTGCGGCCTGGAGGGCAAACTCGCCACCTGAACGGACAGCCTTGATCAGGTGTACCAATATGTCCGGGTTGATGAAGCGGCGCCCGAAAGCCAAAGCCAAGGGTAAGACTGCAAGCTCTCCCGCATCGAGTCTCCCTATCAGGTATTCCCGAAGATCTCCCCCGAAACCCAGCAAAATCTCAATCAGCCTGTACCGGTACCAAGCCTTTCCGCCGGTCAGGGTCTGGCAGATTACGGGTATAGCCCGCACCGCGCCGGAACGCACCAATGCATGGGCGATACGCAGACGGATGAGCAGGGACTTCTCAGCTTCCATCCGTTCCATCAGCAGTGAGATGGATGGATCGTCCCCAAACAGGCTGAGTATGGATGCGGCTTCCATCCTGTTCGTCGTACGTCCCGATACGAGCGTAGCCTGCCATTTTTTATCCAGCCCCCGCGCCTTGAATTCCGAGAATATCGCATCGGTGAGTTCATGGGGAACAACGACTTCATCGCAAAGGCGGGAATACTCCAGCAAGTAGACCTTGAAATATTTTTTCGGCAGGACAGGGAGCCCCCCACCTGTCAGATATGCCTGAAGCTCGTTCCTGAAAACGGATTGGAGCCGGTACCTCGCGCGGAACCAATGCTTGCCTGCGAACAAGGCTATGATGGAGATTGCATTGATCAGGATGAGTATCGCCATGAGGACAAGGACAGCGAGGATATCAACGTCCACGGATATTACTCCCGCCGGCAAGATTCATTGCCAGCCCCAAAAATTCGTCAATCAAGACCGGCCGTTGGAGGATTACAGATACTCCCGCCGCATAGGCGCGGGCGGCGATATCCGCGCTTTTCCTATCGGTAATCAGCATGAAAGGGATACGTGTCAATTCCGTGGTTTCCCGCATGCGGGTGCGCAATGAAATTGCATCAAGCCCAGGGAGGGCCAGGTCGCTGATTACCACAGCCGGCTGCAAGGTATAGGCAAGATCCAGCGCGGCCGCACCCGAGGAGGTTTCGTGAACCTCAAAGCCCCGCGTCCTGAGCATGCCTGCAACCAGATTTCGTCGGAATGCATCGGCATCGGCGAGCAGTACATCGCGCCGTCCTTCGGCCTCTACATCCAGATCGCTGGTGGCGCACACCGCATTCGAACCCATCCGGTGGGCAAGTCCTATCCTTCGTTTTGCCAGGTCCAGGATCCTGTCTACAAGGATGTTGCGATCCTCACCCGAGTCTTCCATGAACTCGGACATGGCGACAACGCCGATGGAAACGGTAATTTTTTCAACGAAAATATCCGCGGACTCCATCCCTGCCCGGACACGTTCGGCGAGGGACGCCCCGTTTTTCCTTTCAGCCCCTGCGATGAACGATGCAAAAAGAGCGCCGCTAAGACGGAACGAGATTGCTTCTTCCGGAATGAGATTGGGCAGGTACGAGGCGAATTTCTTCAGGGTTTCGTCCGCTCCGTCGGTACCGAATCGGATATTCAATTCCCTCAGGCTATCGATGGAAATAAAAAGCAGAACGCCGTCTGCGTGGATATCCATGCTGATATCCACGGCTCCCCGCATATATTCCTGAAAGAAATTCTCGTTGTACAGCCCCGTGAGCGGACAGCGGATCATGCGCTCTTCCAGTGTGTTTATGGTACGCTGGAGCGAATCGTTCCGAGCCTTGAGGGCGACGCCTATCCTGATCAGGCGTTTGCGATCAGCCTCAAGCTCGGCGATCCGCTTCTCCGCGGCAGGCGCATTTTGTTCGTTAACCGGTATATCGCTCATCCCTACCTCTTTAGTCAGCTCAATGATGCGGTTCGAAAGAGAAAGCGGTCATCGCTATTTCAGCCGCTTTCCCATCCTTTGGGCTGGCACCATCGTTCAGATAAAAATTGATCCTGAACCGTTCCATTCCGGGGGAAGGGATCAGGGAACCCGTCCGGGTCCACTCCCTGTAAAGGGAAGAGGCTCCTGGGGACGGCCTTGGGCCATGCCCGTCCCAGAGCGAAAAATAAGCCCTTCCAGGCTTCCATTCGATGGAACAACTAAAATCGGCCGATGCCTGATCGAAGCGGAACCGATGGAGATTCAGCTTTTCGTCCCAAGGCTGGACGACGAATTGGGCGTTGTCCGGAGTCGTATACCCACCCCATTCGGAGAATTCGATATCCAGTTCACGATGCGCCTCTTCCGGTTCATTGTCCCAGGTAAAAATACCCAGGATTACATTGGGATCAAAGCGATTCACAAAGCCCCGCAAGCGCAAGGTGTACGTGCCCAACCCCAACGAACGGTCCAATCCGACTTCCGATGCGTACCAGGAATTCTTGATCTTGATGATTCGCATGATGAGGGATCCGGATCTGTTTACGGAAACGCTTTTTGCGGACCCGCCAAAAAGATTGGCCATCGGTCCAATCGGAACCCTGCTTTCCTTGACTTGCCATTGATAACCGGAAAAAGCGACGCTTCGAGAGACGAATGCAGTGGCGGGAACCGTACCGGGCAAGGCGAAAGCGCTTGCCGTGAGGAGCAGGCTCGCGGCAAGTATCATAATAAGCACCATTCGGACTCGCATGATTCATTCTCCCGGTATAGTATATACGTATCACGAGGATACCGCCATGAAACATGCCATCTTTTCGTTCCGCAACACCCTGATAGCGGCTCTGGTTCTGGTTGCCCTGTTGATCCCGATTCCGTTCATCCTGCGATTCGTCCAGGCGGGAATGAAATTTGAGGCCCTTCTGTACGATGCATCGGCTTCGGAATCCAGGGTTGACTGGCCAGGCGGCCTGCTCTGGACCTTGGGGTACCTGAAGGTGGAGAGCCCCGTGCAGGACAATAAAGGGGATGGAGCCGAATGGGCTGGCTGGACAGAGTCCGATCTTTATGGTTCCCCGCACATAGAAAAACGCCGGTCCCTGGCAGCAGCTCCCAGGTATCCGGATCTCCTTTATTTCGGAGGAGGCAATGACGAAGCCCCAAACTTTACCGCAGCCGATGCATACGAAATCCGACGGCGCCTGGTGAACGGCTCCATACTCATCGCGGAAGCATCTTTTGTTGCGACAGCGGCTCCAGGCCCGGCCAGGACGGAATTGAACACCATCACCGGAGTGCATCTGTCCGGATGGAAAGGTCGCTATTTCCGCGACCTTTCCCGCAAGGAACTGATTCCTGCAAAAATCGTGGAGAACAGGGAACTCGCGGAAGGACCATGGAATTTTACCGGCGGAGGTTTGGTGTTGGCCCGGGACGACGGGGAGATCGTCATCCTTCGGGACGAAATGGAATTGGCCGCAGATAAAGTATCGGTACTGCCAGCTACCGGTTCGGAAAAGACTTGGGGTTTGGAAGATAGAATCCGTTTCGAGGATTGGTTCAGCATTGCGGAACCGACTCCCGGAGCGCGACGCATCGCCGATTTTTCCATCCATGCCACCGAAGAGGGGCGGCTCCTTCTGACCAAAGCCGGCATTCCGCCAGATTTTCCGGCCATCACCCTGCACAACCAGGATGCGGGCCTGGTCTATTTTTTGGCCGCTTCCTTCGGTGCCGCGCCCGACCGCTTGGCCAGGCTCATTCCCGCAGGATACGGCGAGTTCAAAACCCTTCTCTCCGCTGTGGCGGCAGACCCACGGGCCGGACCTTTCTGGAAAATATACGTGCCCTTCATGAAGAGTGTAATGACGGAGACCAGCCGGGTGGCTGCAGATAGGGTTTCCGCCGAACGAGCAGCTTCCGATACATCAGTACCCACAGCTACGGTTCTACCCCAAAAAGTGGGGATTGAAGGAATCCAGCTCCTCTCGCGCATCTCCGGAAAAAGCATGCAAGTGCAGCAATCCGGCGTCTGGAAACCATTCATCATCAAGGGGGTGAACCTGGGATTGGCCCTTCCGAACCGCTGGTTCACCGACATGCCCCGGGATGCAGCCTTGTACCACCGCTGGTTCCGCCAGATTTCCGCCATGAACGCCAATAGCGTGCGCCTGTACACCCTGGCACCTCCGGAGTTCTACCGCGCCCTCGACGATTTCAACCGCAGTGCGGGCTCGCCCCTGTACCTTCTGCAGGAAATCTGGCCCGACGAGGAAGTCCCGTCCCACAACTATCTGGATGCCGCCTATGATGCCGCTTACAAGGCCGAGATCAGACTGACCCTGGACGCCTTGCACGGCGCCGCGAATATCCCCGAGCGGCGGGGCCGGGCCTGGGGGGAGTACGCGACAGACGTCTCTGCCTGGACCCTGGCCTATCTGGTTGGCCGCGAACTTGAACCGCTGGAAATTGAGGCGACCGACAGGCTGAACAAGGATTGGACGTATTCTGGACGTTACCTGTCCGCGCCGGCCGGAAGCCCTTCGGAGGCCTGGCTTGCCCGGGCCTGCGACACCTTGGTGGAGTACGAATATGCGACCTGGAAGCGCCAGACCCCCACGGCAGCGGTGGGTTGGCCGGTGCTGGACCCGATCACCCATTCGTCGGAATGGAACGCCGCAGGGGACAGTAAACTGGAGTACAACGACCGGGCGGAATTCAACATCGACCACATCGAGGTAGGTGCGGCAAACAAGGCCGGTTTTTTTGGGGCCTTCCACATCTACCCCAACTATCCCGATTTCATGAACAACGAAAAGTCCTACGATGCGTACACGGACAAGGAGGGGCGCCTGCGCTACGGAGGCTATCTCAGGGAGTTCGCCCAGGCCCAATCCAGGCACCCCTTGCTGGTGGCCGAATTCGGCCTGGCCAACGGGATGGCAACCGCCCATATAAGTCCCGATGGCTACGACCATGGTGGCATTCCGGAAGATGCCGTCGCCAAGGGCATCGCACGGCTCATGAAAGCCATAGTCGCTGAAAACTATATCGGTGGCATCGTGTTCGAATGGATGGACGAGTGGGCAAAAAAAACCTGGACCACCGAACCCTTCATGATCCCCTACGACGCCCAGGTGCATTGGCACAACATGATCGACCCGGAACAGAACTACGGCATCATCGCGATGGAGGCAAGGGAACCTTCGCAGCCCTTCGCGCGCCTTGATCATGCCGGGCTGGCTGGCCCGCTTGAACTCAAAGCAAATGTCGAATACCTGTACCTGGATTTCGCCTTCGACGCGGCCGGTTTTCTGGCGTCCGGCGGACGCATCCTGATCGGGCTTGATACCTACGACCGCCAGCGCGGCCAATTCCGCTACACCCGGGAACTGGATACTTTGGCGCCATCGGGCATGGAATTCCTCATCGACCTAATAGATGGAGAGGCCTTCCTGAAAGCCGTCCCCGAATACAATATCGCCTCATACCGTTTTGCCTCCCGCTCACGCAAGGACGGGGTATTTGAATTCGTGCGCCCCATCGTGAACAAGACCCGGGTCAGGCGGGATGGGTCCACGATAGCCGAGCTTCGCGCCGAAAGGCTGCAATTCCATTTTGGAGACTTTGGCCGGTCCGATGCCAATATCGTTGCCGACGCGACAGGCCTGAAACTACGCCTTCCGTGGAATGCCCTCTCTGTGAGCGATCCCCTAACCCTCACCGTGATCGACGATGCACGCAAATTCAACACCTTCCCCGACAGGGATGAACTAAGAACCGCAAAGAGTGACGGTCTGGTCGTGTCGGCGATCCTGGTCAGGGACGGTAAGGTTCTGGACACGCTGCCTGCTGAAGGGTCCCGTGGAGGCTGGATAGTACAGCCACCGGCACTGGACCCCGGTGATTGGCGGGAGCGTCCCAAAGCCGTGTATTACGCACTCAAGGAGCTGTTCGGGAGATTGCCGTAAGGGTGCGGAAAGACACGGACCCCTACCCTTCCAGGTCCGTGCCCTTGGATTCGCGGTCCCGTTCGCGCAAGTCCCGCAGGAATTTTGCGAAAGCCTTGCCTGCCAGGTCCTTGCATCCCAACCCAAAAGCGATCGCGAAACCCAGCATGATGGCGGCGAAAAGCAACAGGGCCATGGTGCTCAGCAGTGAGCTGCCAAAGTCCATCTGGTCCAAGGCCATCAGAAGTACGATAAAATTGCCTATATACCTTATTGAACGGGCGATGAGGCCAGTATTCGGAACCGCAGCGTTGCGGGCAATGGTATGGGCCGAGTTTGCGATGAAGGACACTGCGATGAAGCCCACGGTGATGACGAAGACCGCGGCGATCATGCCCGGCATCAGGGCCTTGAAGCGGCTTGCCAGGGAAGAAACGAGCTCCACATCCAGAATTTTCGCGATGCCCACAAAGGTGGCGACGAGAACCAGCCAATAAGCGATAACCCCGCCAAGCTTGGAGGCAGAGTAGCGGACATTCCCCTTCCGCAGAAAGTCGGCAAAGCCCGTACGTTCGGCGATACGGTCCAGCCTGGCCAGAGACAGTACCACGGACACGAGCAGCCTGGAAAGGAAGGCCCCTGCCCAACCCAGGCACAGGACGATGAAGGCCAGCAATAGGGGGGGCAGTGCATTCACAAAGCCAAAAACCGTATCCGTGATTTCCATCATATGGATTCTCCTGTCAGCTATCTTGTCAGATTTCCTGTCGGGTTTCCGGTTCGTCCGACCCGGAAACGAGGGCATGGATGGCCCTCAGATCGAGTCCCGCCAGACCAATACTGTGGACATTTCGTCCAATCGCCCGGTAGTCTATATGGTGCATGACCGAGGCCAGATCCACAATCAGGTCTATGACCCCAGTGGCGACACCCAGCATGTTCCCAATCGACGCGAGGGGGACAAGGCTCATGGGGACATCCTCGAAAATATAGCGATGGGCGATATCCCGGGGGGCGCGAATACCAGCATAGGCGTTCGTGTCGCGAATCGCCTCGTACAGGTTGTCGCCGGAGGAACCGTAGCTCAGATACAGCCATTCACGGGCGGACACGCTGCGTACCCCCAAGGCCCGGGCGACAGCAAGCCGCTCTTCGTCGACACGTTCCAGCACGGCCGCCACGGAGGGAGTTATTCCCTGTAAATAGTACTCGAAATCGCCCCGGGTTTCCTCAATCCAGCCTGCGTTGAGCAGTGTAAGGGCTGGGTGAAATACGGCGCCTATATTTTCCAGGCTGGTGGCGAGCACATTCCCGCCAGCCTTGAACTGGGGAAAAGCCTGGTCCAGCAGATCCAGCAGATCCGGTGTCCAGAACGAAGGCAGGGTGGAGACGGCAAGACCCTGCTTTATCTTGAAGATTTTAGCCTCGAAACGCGAGGTGGCGCGGGAAGCGTAGATGAAGGTTTGGGATTCGGCGAGTACTATCCTGGCGGTGCATCCAAGGTCCTTCAGAACTTTGCGGAATTCCAGGGCACCGCCCGTACGCCCCGGATTGAGTACTACCGACTGGCCGTCCTCGAGATGGGCGGCCATGAGGGTAGCAAGTTCCCGGTGGGCGGTCGAGGGGGTGGCTACCATGATCAGATCGGCACCGGACAGGACTTCCTGCATGTCGGAGGTAGCGACCGCCACCTTGCCAAAGCCCTCAACCTCGCCACTTACCTGTATTCCGCCGTGCCAGCGCACCCCTGCGAGCTTGTCATCGCTCCTGTTGTACAGGGCAACGGGGAAGCCCATCAGGCCCAGGTGACCAGCCATCGCGAGCCCGCCGTTACCGGCCCCTACCACGGCAAAGCGCAACTTATTGCCTGGTTCCCTGTCGGCCCGTTCTTTTTTTTCCTTCAATAGGGACCGGAGCAGCTCGTCGTCGGCTTTCGGCATCTTATCGGCCTCCTTTCCCTTTTTTGCTTCCTATCCGGCCGGAAAGCGCCGCCTTGACGGCTTCGGCGCGGGCGGCGGCCTTTACCGGCTTGGACTCGTCGTCCACGAGCACCACCGAACCCTTGAACAATTCTGCCTGTACTTGCACGGCAGCCGGAAATTCCTCCCTGCAAGCGGCGAGTTCGGGCGCAACGAGCAGACCGCAGGCGAGGGCGTCGTACAGGCCTTCTGCCGACCAGGGTGCCGGATGGGTGGACTCGAAGGCCGAGATGAGCAACCTCGCATCCTTGGCTAAGTTTGCCGTCCTTGAGAGTACCTCATCGTCCCGCGTGACGTCGGGGGCGAGCCCCTTTTTCTTGAGGCGGCGGTATTCGGTAAGGGCGTACCTGGTGATGCGGATGCTTTCCTCGATGACAGGCGGGTCTGCGAGGCCCTGGCCTTCGGAATAGGCCACCACGTGGATCAGGCCGGGACTCGAGTCGTCCTCCGGCTCGATATCGTCCATAAGGGCGCTGACCGCGGCGAGCTGGGCCTTGGCCAGGTTTTGGTCCGAGGAGAAGTGATCCAGCCCACCCCGGGGTTGCAGGTACACTTCCAGGCCCGGGATGCCCCGGACCAGCTGCAGCAACACCCGCGCCTTGGCTATGTCCTGCACGCCCCAACTTCCCCGTGGCGTGTTCAGCATTGTCTGGAGCACCAGGCGCCTGACTCCGGCGCTGCGGGCTGCGCGCACTGCGAGATAGCCCGCGATGACGCAGCTAAGGTCGTCGGCCCCACGGAAAGCGAAATGGTGGGGAACGTTTGGCTCGAAGGGTTTGCCGGTACCGGCGATGTAGCGCAGGGTTTCCACGTGCTCGTTCAGATTCTCCCGTACTCCGTTGGGCCCCCTGCCATCCAACAGGCTGAACCACCACAAGGACAGGGCGTGCCAGGCGATATCCAGCGACTCCTCGTGCAGGCGGGCAAGGTCCGGTACTTTTCTGGTTCCCGCGTAGGTGCGCACGAGCATGGGTCTGGCAAGCTGCCAGATACGTTCATATTCTTCCCGGGTCCTGATGGGAACACCGCCGCCATTGGGAAGGCCGGCCCAATCTCTCCCAAAATCGGATTGGGTCAATTGGGAAGATCCTATGGACAGCACGTCCAGGAGCCCACCTCGGGCCAGTTCCCCTGCCCAAAGTCCGAACACCCGCACCGCTTCCAGGCGGTCCGGCAGGTAGGGACCTGCATGGGCGCGCATCAGGGGAGGCAGGCTGTGTTGGCGGCCGTGGGCTATCCGTGAGGCGATTCCGTCTCCCCGCAGTCCAAAAAAGCGCGATCCACTCCGGTCTACGGGCTGAACACCCAGATAATCGCCCTTGCAGATAAGTTCCTTGCCAAAACCCAGCCGCCATTCGTCATAGGGTGAGGAAGAACGCAGGGAAGCCGGGATGATCTCGGTTGGAACGCCCAGGGCTGTCAGCGTATGTTCGGGCTCTTCGGTGCCCGAAAATACCCCCGCGATGGAGGGATACCGGGTGCCCACGAGGGCACAGGCAGGGGGAAGGCCCGCAAAATAGACAGAACGGACCCTGCCGCCTTGTTGTTCCATGAGCCCCGCGTGTTCCAAGCCCGCCATGAACGCACCAAAAAGCCGGACCGCATCCTGGGGATCAAGCCGGTAACTGAAGCCCAGCACGTCCAGCCCCTCGGACTTTATCCACTCCACAACAGGCCCGAATCCCTCTCCGGTGAGGGGATTTCCCGCAGCCTCGCGCACTTTAAGGCTTGCGACGGATACAAAAATACCGCAATCCCCCAAAAGCCTTGCCAAGCGTACAATCCCGATGCGGTGGACATCGATAGCCGGGCTTATCAGGCCAACCCTACTGTTGGAAGCCAAGTTTTTCATCGCAGACCTCCTTTATAAAAGTTGATGTGAGTGTTCAGGCGAGGATATGCGCCCCCTTACCGGTACTCGCAGTCCAGCTTTGGACCACAGACTCAAGCCGCTCGGGCGGAATCTTCCAGATAAGCGTCAGGCCGAGGGTATCCGGTGCTGCTTTACCCGCAGGAAAGGCGGAGACTGCGACAAGATCCTCGACACAATCCACAAATAAGGGAAAACACTCTCCGGTAACGGAAACGAAGCCTTTTATACGCCAGGTACCGCCCGAGACCGAATGGAGAAAATCATCCAGCACGTGCCTTTCGACCGGACCATCAGGTATCAAAGCTACAGATTTCGGTCTGCCGCCACTCCCCCACCCGCTCCAGCGGGTGTCAAAGGGCAGGGGAACCAAGGCCGGAGCCGTGGCCAAAGCCGGAATTGGGCCTTTGGATTGAATCCACATTTCAAGGTTCGAACCCCACAACACCGCATCCAGGGGGATCGGCGCTCGCCGGCGCAGGGTTACCGGGGCGTCGGGACGGATTTCTTTCAATACGGAGCTGATGGAATCCAGCGTGGCCTGATCGACTAGGTCCGCCTTGCTCACTATGAAGCGATCGGCGTAGGCCACTTGTTCGTTCACGGCCAACGCGGCCTTGCGCAAGACCAGAAAGCGTTGGGCGTCCACCACGCACACCAAGCCACGGTACGCCAACCGGCCAGCACTTCTTTTTTCGGCCTCCGCCGCAAGTTGCGCCACCGTCGCGGGTTTGGCCAGGCCCGAGGTCTCCACGAAAATGGCCTCCACATCCAGGGCAACCAGCTTTTCCAGAGCTTTCAGGAAAGCGGGCGCGACGCAGGAGCAGAAAATCTGCCCCCCCGCCAGTTCACTGATCCCAAAACCGGCAGGATCCTCCAGAAGGGACCCATCCACGCCCATCTTGCCCCATTCGTTCACCACCACGGCTATCCTGTGTCCCTTCATGCTGGCAAGAGCGTCGTTCAGGACCGTGGTCTTTCCCGATCCCAAGAAACCGGTTATCAGGATGAGGGGAGAGATACGATCATTCACGCGGCGGACTCCTTGGTATGGTTTAAGATCAAGAATAATCACTAGGCAGGCTTCTGTCCACCGCGCTAGGATACCAAGGTAAGGGGAGCATCCATGGGAGCAGTGCCGTATTCAATCAAAAACACCATGAATCCACCACAACCCGGCGGAGACTGGAAAGCCAGTGAATGGACCGAAGCGCAAACCCTAAGCGTTGCCTCTTTCCACCCCCAGAGTTCGAATCACCATCCAAAGGCATCCTGCAAGGTCCTCTATGACGACGCGAGACTGTACTGGTCCTTTTTCGTGCAGGATCGGTATGTTTTGGCAGAAAAACTGGATTACCAAAGCCAGGTGTGCGAGGACAGCTGCGTCGAGTTCTTCATCCACCCTGCAGGGGCTTCGGGCTATTTCGGTTTCGAGACGAACTGCATAGGGACCATACTGCTCAAGTATATCGAGAATCCGACACGCACCCCGACGGGCTTCGTGAAGGCCACCAAGGTGCCCGAAGCCGACGTGTCTGGTGTTGTGGTGTGGGCTTCCATCCGGGAACGCCCCTACCTGCCCGAAAACCCAAATCCCCTGGACTGGCGGGTGGATGTTTCCGTCCCCTTCAACCTGTTCGGGAAATACAGCCCCACCTTCACCTCTCCCACCCCCGGAACCGTCTGGAAGGGCAATTTCTTCAAGTGCGCAGACAAGTCTTCACACCCCCATTGGGCTTCCTGGTCTCCCATCGGGGAAGCCCTCAACTTCCACGTACCGCGCTATTTTGGGGAACTGCGCTTTGGGTGAGGACGCCGGCTTTCCGCTCACCCCTACCCAGGCCGCTACCCACGAACACAGACATTTCTGATATACTGGGCCCATCATGGAATCCGGTGCCCTCAGTCCAGGGGAATTGAAAAGAGGCAGAAAAAGCTACTACGCCCTCGCTTTTTTCAATGTCCTTTCGTTCCAGCTGATCACGGGCAATATCATTACCCTGTACGCGATCCGGCTTGGCGCGGGAAATTCGCTGGTAGGGCTTATCTCTTCATTCCTGTACATAAGCCTGTTCTTCCTCTTCATAGGCCGCTGGCTGGTGAAAAAATTCGGCGTTGTCCGTCTGATGGGCAAGTTTTTTCTTATCCGTTTCGCACTCCTCTTTCCCATGCCCCTGGCGGTTTTTTTCGCCGCCCCGGAGAAAAGGGTCATAGCATTCGCTTTCATGATCCTCGCCGCAGCCGGATTCAACATCGCCCGAGGCATAGCCATAGTCAGCGACAGCCCCATCGTCGCGCATCTGGCGGGGACCAAGGACCGGGGGATTTTCCTGAGCAAGGTGCAGATCATTTCCCAGGCCATGGCAATTTTCAGTGCCTTCCTCATGGCCTTCCTGTTGGGTGCCGAGGCTCCGCTTTGGCGTTTTGCGGTCATCATCAGCCTCGGCATCTTTCTGGGCTTCATCAGCACTATTTTTATCTTCCAATTGCCCGAACCGGTGGATGCGCTGCGTGGTGCGGGCTCGAAGATCCTGGATTCCCTCGCCAAGGCCTTCTCTTCGCGGAATACGCTCATCTTCTTCAGCTGCGGGTTTCTCGTCCACGCCACCGCCGCCATGTTCGGGTCTTTCCTCGTGGTCTATCTGAAACAAGTGTACGCCTTTCCGGACAGCCGCCTTGTCCTGTATTCCGCCCTGGCCAATGTGGGGGCCCTCGTGATGGCCGTGCTGAGCGGGTTGACCATGGACAGGATAGGAGCGAAGCCCCTTCTGTTCGGTTTCACCTTTGTAAGCCTTCTCTCAATCTTCATCGCCATCGTCAGCCCCGGTATTTCCGGCCTGCCCCTGATGGTCTACGCGGGGGTATTGTTTTTCATCTGGGGCATGGGCTCCGCCGGCATGGGCAATTCCAGCCTGAGCTATTTCATAGGCCTGACGGATAGTTCGGAACGGGTAAACTACGGCATTATCTACTATTTCATAGTAGGCCTGGGCGGAACCCTCGGTTCCATTGCAGGGGGGAATTCGCTGGACTTTCTCCTGAACACGGCCAGGCTCGGCGCGCCCGAATCCTTCCGCATCTATTTTTCCGCCATAGCGCTTCTCATCGTCGTAATCCTGCTTGCCACCAGATCGCTCGAAAATGCCGGCGCCTACCCCATCAAGGACGCGATCATGTTCATACTTTCGCCCCGGGATATGCGGGCACTCACCCTGCTGCGCAAACTGGATGAGGCGGAGACCGTGGAAGAAGAGAGCGATCTGATGGAGGAGCTCAAGCAGGTACCTTCCGAATTGGCCATGGACGGTGTGATGGCCAAGATACGATCCCCCAGTTACCAGATACGGGCCCAGGCCCTGGAAGTGCTCATGGACGCGCCGCTGGATGCCAAGGCCAGGCGACTTCTCGTTTCGGAGGTCAAAAACAACGCCTACACCACCGGCAGCCTGGCCGCGCGGATTATGGGCAATCGTGCCATCGGTGAAGGAATTCCCGTCCTGAGGAAAGCCCTACATAGCCCGGATACACTCCTGGCAGGAGAAAGCATGGTAGCCCTGGCAAAATTGGGTGACCTCGAATCCATCGGGGAAATCGAGGCCATCCTGCGGGAAACGCGCAATCCCCGGCTGATCATCCATGGTGCCAAGGCGCTGGAAAAACACCGCAAACCCTCCTCCCTGGAAACCCTCCTGGAAAAGCTGGAATCCAGGCAACTACCCTTCATACGGGACGAGATTATCCTTTCTCTGGCGGGCTTGTTCGGCTATGGAAACTGGTTCTATCCGCTATATGTGCACTTCCTGGAGAAAGTCAACCTGGGTGTGGCCGAATTGCTGGATGAAATCCAGGAGGGATTGAAGAATCACAGGAATCCACACCGGGATATACTTATCCGTCTGGCGGAAGCCGTCCCGAAAGGCGGAAAGGTATACCGCGACCTAGTGCTGGCTCTTTTACCCGAAACCAACCTGGCCCTCGATGGCGTGGATGTCACCAGCCATCTGGAGCGGGCAGCCAGGCGGGTTGCCCTCGACAAGCTTCCCCGCTTCCGTTTTTTCCTTGCGGCTATGATGATCTATTCCATGCTGGATTAAGGCCGAGGGTCAAACAGAATATGCGCATTAATCACTTTTCTACATAAATAATAGTGCATTTACAATTTTAATAGGATATATATTGACATTATGCACAATACGCATACACTAGCCAAAAAGGAAAAGCCATGGGCCAGAAATTGGACAGCTACGACATCGATATTATCCGTAATCTGTGGGACGGGCGTACGCCGTATCAGGAAATCGCAGAAAAAGTCGGCCTGACGACGAATACGGTTCGCAACAGGGTAAACAAGATGCTGGAAAGCGGCGCCCTCCAGATAATCAGTCTGGTGAATCCGACGGCGCTGGAAGACCACCAAGCCGCGTATATCGGTTTCAAGGTCCTACCCAACAAGATGACTTCGGCGCTCAACGCCATTTCGAAATTGAAAGGTGTGGTGGGCGCATCCTCGGTCAGCGGCCGCTTCGACATCATGGCGGTAGTCATGTTCAATACGGAGCACTCGTACCAGCGCTTCCTGGAGGAAGAACTCCGGTTGGTGGATGGCCTTCTCAGCACGGAAACCTTTTTCGCGATCGGGGGGGACACCTTCCAATTGCGTTACGTTCTCTAGCCGGCTCGGTGACAAGGAGCTTTCATGAGGTATCTGGACGAAGACGCTATCGAAAAGATCGCCGTGGGTGCGGCGGTTCTCGGTTCCGGTGGTGGGGGCGACCCCTACGTCGGTAAATTGATGGCCAAGCAGGCCATCCGCAAGCACGGGCCGGTACGGCTGATCGACGCCGACGAAGTACCGGATGGTGAACTGGTCATCCCCTCCGCCATGATGGGTGCCCCGGCTGTGATGTTGGAGAAATTACCCAATGGCAAGGAACCGGAAACCTCTTTCCGGGCCTTGGAGAAATTCCTGGGGCGCAACGCGTACGCGGTAATTTCCATAGAGGCGGGGGGGCTCAATTCCTGCATACCCATCTACACAGCGGCCAGTCTGGGGCTTCCTTTGATAGATGGTGACGGCATGGGACGGGCTTTCCCCGAACTCCCCATGGTCTCTTTCAGTCTGGGCGGCGTCTCCTCCTCGCCCATGGTCATCTGCGACGAAAAAGGCAACAAGATCATCCTTGAAGCCGCATCCAACCAGTGGAGCGAGGTGCTATCCCGAACGGCCACCATCGCCATGGGGCTCAACTCCATGCTCGGCATCTACAGCATGGACGGAGCCACGGTAAAACGCCTGGCCATACGCGGCACCATGACCCTGGCAGAGCGCATAGGGGAAAAAATACTAGAGGCCGGAAAATCCCGGGTAAGCGCAGTGGACGGCATCCTGGAAATCACCAAGGGGTTCAGCCTGTTCGAGGGCAAGATAAGCGACGTCCGCCGGGATCTGACCAGTGGCTTCATGCGGGGGACAGTGGTGTTCGAGGGTATCGACGGCTGCAAGGGCGAATCCTACGAGCTTGATTTCCAGAACGAGAACCTGGTCGGCCGCCGCAACGGAAAGGCCAACGCCATGACCCCGGACCTGATCACCGTCCTCGACCAGGAACGGGGGCTCCCCATCACTACCGAACACCTTAAATACGGCAGGCGCTGTATCGTCGTGGGCATGCCCTGCCATCCCATCTGGCGTACCGAAGCGGGCATCAAGCAAGTAGGCCCGCGCTACTTCAAATATGATCTGGACTACGTGCCCATCGAGAAACTCGCGGGAGGCGCCCGATGAACTACAGACTGGGAATAGACGTGGGCGGCACCAATACCGATGCCGTCATATTGGACGAAAAAAGCAAGGTAGTAGCCAAATGCAAGGTACCCACCAGCCCCGACGTCTCCTCGGGCATCGACGCGGCGGTGGCGCGGGTTCTCGCCGAATCCAAGGTTACGCCCTCCGATATCGTGGACGCCATGCTTGGGACCACCCACGCGACTAACGCCATCATAGAACGCAAGAACCTTTCCAAGGTATCCGTCATCCGGGTATCCGGCCCATCCGGGTATGCCATCCCTCCCTTTGTGGAGTGGCCGGAAGACCTGCTCAGGACCATAGGTGGCACCTGGGCCATAGTGCAGGGTGGCTACGAGTACACCGGCGCTCCACTTGCGGAACCCGACAAGGACGAGATCCGCAAGGCCCTGGACGGGGTCATCCGTTCGGGTGCCGATGCCTTAGCGGTCTCGTCGGCTTTCGCGCCGGTAAACCACGGCCATGAACTTCTGGTAGCCGAGCTTGCCGCCGAAGTCCTGGGCAAGAATTTTCCGGTTACCCTCTCGCACCAGATAGGAAGCATCGGCCTGATCGAGCGCGAGAACGCCGCGGTACTGAATGCGGCCATCCGGAAGCTGGCAGAAAAAGCGTACGGGTCTTTCAGGAACGCCTTGGGCAAGCACGGCATAGACGCGGAGCTGTTCATTACCCAGAACGACGGAACACTGATGTCCGTGGACTACGCCATGCAGTTCCCGGTGCTCACCGTCGCCTCGGGCCCCACCAATTCGCTACGTGGCGCGGCCTTCCTTTCGGGCATCCGGGAAGGAATAGTGGTGGATGTCGGCGGCACCACAACCGATATAGGCGTACTCAGCAAGGGCTTCCCGCGCGAATCCAGCGCGGCGGCGGATGTGGGCGGCGTACGAACCAATTTCCGCATGCCCGACCTCATTTCGATAGGCCTTGGCGGAGGGTCCCTGGTGGACCTGTCAGTCACGCCGATCAGGGTCGGCCCCCAATCGGTGGGCTACCGCATAGGTACGGAAGCCCTCGTATTCGGCGGGAAAATCCTCACAGCCAGCGATATGGCCGTCGCGGCGGGTCTGGCGGACATGGGCGACCGTGGAAAAGTCGCCGGTATCGACAGGGAGAAGGCAAAAGCCGCCACGGAAGTCATGAAACGCATGACGGAAGAGATCATAGACAAGATGAAAACCTCCGCGGAAGGCGTTCCCGTCGTTCTGGTCGGCGGAGGCAGTGTCATCTTGCCGGACTCACTCGCCGGGGCGAGCAAGGTACTGCGGCCGATCAATTTCGACGTGGCCAACGCCATAGGGGCAGCCATTGCCCAGGTGTCCGGCAACGTTGACGGCGTCTACGACGTAGCCGGCAAGGGCCGCGAAAAGGTAATCGAAGAGGTGAAAGCCCAAGCGGTCGCCGAAGCCGTTCGCGCGGGCGCCGACGGGAGCACCGTGGATATCGTCGAGATAGAGGAAATTCCCCTGGCCTACCTGCCCTCCAATGCGGTCAGGTTCCGGGTAAAGGCCGTCGGGAACCTCAAAAAGCGCTGACGGGATACCGTATTCGTGAAATCGCATCACGCGCGACCCTGGTGTCGCGCTACCTGTACGAAAGGAGCTGATCATGGCAGAAAATGCGGGTCATAAGACCAACCTTACCGAGGACTACGGCGCAAAACCGGTACCGGTAGCCGAGGGCAAGGGCTGGTTCGGAATCGGAATGGTCTACTGGGGTAGCGCGATGTGCCTCCCCGTATTCTTCCTTGCAGGGTTGATTTCCGGTCCCATGAAATTGGGAACATCCATCGCGATCTACTTCATCGCCGGTATCGCCCTGGGCGCGATCTCCATACTCACCGGCATACTCGGGGCCGGAACCAGGCTATCGACCGGCCTTACCGCCCGTTTCACTTTTGGCAAGACAGGAGCCTTCATACTCCAGATTCTGCTGTTCTTCGCCCTCTGGGGCTGGTTCGGTGTACAACTGGGCTTCATGGTTTCCGGTTTCGGTGATGGCGGACTCATGCTCGTACTTGGCAGCGCAGTTCCTGCCTGGGTGTATACCCTGCTGGGCGGCTTCCTCATCACCCTCACCGCCATCGTAGGCTTCAAAGCCATCGAAAAGCTCAGTGTCTTTGCGATGCCGCTCATCGTCATCATGCTCGTCGCGACCATAGCCCGGGAATACCTCGGCGGTCCAGTTCCCGTTCCGGCCGCGAGTGCGGCCCAGGCCATGCCCTTCGGCGCGGCCGTCTCCATGCTGATCGGGTCCTTCATCATCGGTGCCTTGGTAACCCCCGACGTAACCCGCTACGCCAAAAGCAAGCCAGCGGCGGGCTGGGGCCTGTTCTTCGGCATGACAATCGGTTTTCCGGTGATACTCAGCCTTGGCGCCATCATGGTAAAGGGCGCAGGCGGCGAATTTGACTTCTCCAAGATCATGATGCAGGGGGGGTCGCCCATCTGGACGATCATGGCCGTTCTCACCATCCTGCTCGCATCCTGGACCACCAACGACGTGAACCTGTATTCGGGTTCACTGTCACTTACCGCGATGTTCCCAAAACTGAGCAAGGTAGTCATCACGGCGGTTTCAGGCGCTGCAGGGACCATCCTTGCGTTGCTGGGAATCAATACCGCAGCCGGCTTCCAGTCCTTTCTCGGCCTCATCGCCGTACTAATCCCCTCTGCCGCAGCGGTCATGATCGTGGACTATTTCTTCTTCAAAGGGGCGCAGAACCTTTCCTACGATCCAGAAAAGGTTGAATCCACACCTTCCATCAGGATCCTGCCCCTGATCGCCTGGGCGATCGGGGCAGTCTTCGGTTTCATAGCACAATCTGCCAAGTTCAGCTTCACCTCGGTTACCGCCTTGGATACGGTAGTTGTAAGCGCGGTGGTTTATATCATCTTCATGTTGGCGACCAAGAACAAATTCAAACCAAGTCTCTGACGCCTTCTTAGAAGGGTGTAATAAAAAAACCGCCCCAGGAGGGCGGTTTTTTTATTGGTTACCTGCTGTTAGGAAGGAGATCAGCCCTTGGCGGCGATGTCCAGTTCGGCCAGGATGGAAAGTTCCGTATCCTTGTCGAAGTAGCGGGCTTTCTCCATCTTGGGGTTGAAGTTGGCCATATCGCCGATCTTGAAGGTGTGGTGGGGTTCGGTGCGGGCAACCAGGGGCTGGGTTTTGGTGCTCAGCCAGAGATGGATGTCGGCGCCGAGGGGCTCGACCACGGTTACCTTCAACGGCATCAGATTTTCACCGGATGATCCCTCATTGAAGACCAGATCTTCGGGGCGGATGCCGAAATACACTTCCTTGCCCACATACTTCTTAAGGTACTTGGCGTGGAGCTCGGTGGGCTTCACCTCGAAGGAGCCTTCTTCCAGCATGATGGCACCGTTCTTCTCGGTCACCTTGACGGTGAGGAAGTTCATGGGCGGGGAACCGATGAAACCGGCGACGAACTTGTTGATGGGGTGGTTGTACAGGTAAAGGGGAGAACCTATCTGCTGGACCTTTCCGTCTTTCATGACGACGATCTTGCTGGCCATGGTCATGGCTTCCACCTGGTCGTGGGTAACGTAGATCATGGTGGCGTTCAGGCGGAGATGCAGATCCGACAGCTCGGCGCGCATCTGGACGCGGAGCTTGGCGTCCAGGTTGGATAGGGGTTCGTCGAAAAGGAAGACCTTGGGGTTACGGACGATGGCGCGGCCCACCGCGACGCGTTGGCGCTGTCCACCCGAAAGGGCTTTGGGCTTGCGTTCCAGCAGTTTTTCAATGTCCAGGATGCGGGCGGCCTCGTGCACGCGGCGATCGATCTCGGTCTTTTCGACTTTCTTGATCCGAAGACCGAAAGCCATGTTGTCGTATACGGACATGTGGGGATACAGCGCGTAGTTCTGGAAAACCATCGCTATATTCCTGTCTTTGGGCGGAACGTCGTTCATCAACTCGCCGTCGATGAGCAGCTCGCCTTCGGTGATGTCCTCAAGACCCGCCACCATGCGCAGGGTTGTGGACTTTCCGCAGCCGGAGGGTCCTACGAAAACGACGAATTCCTTGTCTTCTACGGTGATGTTCGCATTGTCTACCGCACGGACGCCGCCATCGTAGACCTTCGAAATACCTTTGAGCTCTACCTTAGCCATGTTGCCTCCCTGAAAGGGTTAGTTTAGTACTGGATAGTCTAAAAGCAGAAAGGTGAATTGTCAATGAGGGAAATGAGGGGAAATTTACATCACTAAAAGAGACAGCTCCAAGGGTCCGCTTCCCTGCCCCCCCTCAAATTCCCAGCTTCACCGCAAGCTGGGCGATGAGCGGGTCGGCCAGGACAAAAACGATGATCAGCAGCAGGGCGGGAAGGAAGTCGGCGGTCTTGATCTTTTTGAGGCCCAGGAGGTTGAGGCCGATCATGAGGACGAAGGCGCCGCCTATTCCGGTAAGCTCCGCGAGCATGAGGTCCGATACGAAGGGTTTGAGGAAGCCCGCAGCGAGGGTCAGGGCACCCTGGTAGAGAAGGATGGGCAGGGCGGAAAAAGCCACGCCTGGACCCATCGCCGCCGTCATCAGGATGGCCATGAAACCGTCCAGTACGGATTTGGTCAGTATGAGCGAATAGTCGCCCTCGGTTCCCGCCTTGAAGGAACCTACCAGCGCCATGGCACCCACGAAGAAAAGCACCGACGCGTTCAGGAAACCGTGTCCGAAGTCCCAGCCCGACCTGCCATCGTCGATGGTCTTGGTGGAAGCGTCGGAAGTGCCGGAAGCCTCGGCAGCACCCGCCGCCGCTGTTCCAGCCGAAGTCGATCCAACCACCGATTTCGGTTTCCTTCGCGTTGTCAGGCGCTCAAGTACTACTCCAAAACGCAGGATGGCGCCTTCTATGTCCAACCAGGTACCGATAAGCCCGCCGGCGATCAGGGCGATTGCCAAATACACGATGCGGCCGCTCCGCAGAGCCATGGAAACGCCTATTATGATGGTGGTAATGCCCGCCCCGTCAAAAACGATATTCTTGAAGGAATCCTTGACGCGTCCGGCCACGACCAAACCCAAGAGTGAACCTAGTACGACAGCGACGCAATTAACTATGGTTGCAAACATGCGGACAAGATAGCCGCCGGACGGACGAGCGTCAACCGAGTTCACTCTCCCGGATGGCCGCGGCAAAGACAGCCCCATAGCGGTCCGCCTTATGGGCTCCAACTCCAAAAAGACCTTCCATATCCTCCACGGACCGGGGCTTGCGGCGTACCATCTCACGCAGTGTACGGTCCGGAAAGACAACGTACGGGGGGACACCGGCATCGTCGGCCAGGCGCTTGCGCAGCACCCGCAGGCGCTCGAACAGCGCGGCGTCGGCCGGGGTTTCAGAATCCGGTCCCGGAGTCCCTTTGGCCGCATAGCCTGCCGAGCCCAGTACCTGGCCAGGCTCGTAACCCTGGCGCGCCCCACCCTTTTTGGATCGCGACGGACGATCGCCGGTGCCCCCACCAGCATCCAGGGGCCGGGTGATGAATTCACCGTCCTTCAGCAGGCTCCGCACCGAGGCGCACACGCGCAGGACGCCGTAGGGCGGTACGCTCTCAAGATAGCCAGATGCCACCAGCCGGTGACCCAATTCCAGCCACTGGGACCGTTTGAGTTCCCCGCCGATACCGTACACGGACAAGGATTGATGGCTGTTGCGCTCGATCTTTTCGTTTTCGGCACCCAGCAGCACATCCACCACATGGGTTGCGCCAAAGCGGTTGCCCACGCGTATCACCGCGGAGATGAATTTCCGGGCAGGAATGGTCATATCCACCCGTGCCGATCTTGACTCCGGGTCCATAAGGCAATTGTCGCAGGCGCCGCAGTTGTCCTTTTCATACCTTTCCCCGAAATGGGCCAGTATGTGGGAACGGCGACAGGAATCGATCTCGGCGTAGCGCGCCATCTCCTCGATGCGGGCCGAGGCGGCCTCGTCCAGCTCCCCGTCGTCCATGCCGGCGCTTTGGTCGGAAAGGAAACGCTTGAGCTTGACCACGTCCGCCCGGCTGTAGAAAAGCAGGCAATCGGCGCTGGAACCGTCACGCCCTGCCCGGCCAATCTCCTGGTAGTAGCCCTCCAGGTCCTTG
>Ga0172379_10002184_pt1 | contig 35652 bp, 33 predicted proteins | sample GrowelOW334metaG_FD_119756 | JGI IMG/M metagenome (GOLD analysis project Ga0172379, IMG submission 119756) | Groundwater microbial communities from an aquifer near a municipal landfill in Southern Ontario, Canada - Groundwater well OW334 metaG | ecosystem: Environmental > Aquatic > Deep... | reverse complement strand
TCATAAAATAAATATTTGCTTTGAGAATTTTTGCTTTAAATTGCCTGCAAAGTTAAACTTTATAACTTAACGATTTAATGATAATTACCCTATTTTTGCAAAAAAGTTATTGAATGCGAATCGTAATTCTTGGTACCGGAAATTTAGCCACCCAACTTGGTATGGCGTTTCATGCGCAACATGCTGAAATTATTCAGGTTTATGGTCGCAGCGGTGCGTGCGCATCTGATTTGGCAAATTTGCTGGGATGCATTTTCACCACTTCCAAGCTGGAGATTAGCACGGATGCTGACCTCTACATCCTGGCAGTTTCAGAGGCGGCCATTACTGAGGTACTGTCAGACGCCCCAATCCGGAACCGATTGATCGTGCATACCTCGGGCAGTATCTCCATCGATATCCTGGCAACTTTTTCCAATAATTACGGAGTTTTCTATCCATTGCAAACATTGTCCAAACAAAAAGCTGTCGATTTCAGCGCTGTACCAATCTGTATTGAGGCAAACAGCGCGGAGAACCTTGAAAAACTGAGCAGATTGGCCAAAACTATCTCGGATCAGGTGTTCGAAATTGATTCAACCCAGCGAAGGCAACTTCATCTGGCCGCTGTTTTTGTGTGTAACTTCGTGAACCATTTTTACGCCATAGGAGAAAAATTACTTCAGGAACAAAAGCTGGATTATAATCTCATCAAACCGCTCATCCTTGAAACAGCCAGCAAAGCGACATTGTTTTCCCCTCCTGAAGTTCAAACTGGTCCGGCTGTCAGAGAGAACCAAACCATCATGAAACAACATCTGAAGATGCTGGAACAACATCCCGAATGGCAGGAACTATATGCGTTAATCAGCAAGGACATCTCTCGGTTCCATCAGGTGTGAATGAAAAAGGAGATAGAAGGCCGAGGGAAAATGAAGGGGAGATAGGGTGAGGGGGAGATGGGGAGAAAGGAACTCCTTAAATTGAGACAATTCCGGGGTTTTATCCCGCAGGGATTAAATGCGAATAGTCCGGGGTTAAGCGACGAAGGAGCGATACCCCGGGTAATAGAAAGGTAAAAAACCAACGTCCGCGGTGGCATTTAGGGAGATGTGTTCAGGATCGTTTCGGACGGAAGGCTGCGTCTCATTTCCGAAGCGAAGGGACAGAGAAGAGAACTGAAAGTGAGAAATAAAATTATAGGATAAAACATTACAATACAACATACTACAGACATATTTTTAATTTGTAATTCATTTATGGCATTTTTCAAAGAAGAACTTAGCAAGATAAAAGGATTTGTATTCGATGTTGACGGGGTAATCTCCCACAACGTTTTAACACTTTCGCCCGATGGCGATCCGGTTCGTACGTCAAACATGAAAGACGGTTACGCGATCATGTATGCCATCAGGTCGGGATATCCGATCGGCATTATCACCGGCGGTAAGACACAGGACACAAGAGGAAGACTTGAGCGGCTGGGAATTTCAAATATCTACATGGGCACGCTTGACAAAGTTCCCTGCCTTGTTGACTTTCTCAGCAAAAACAACCTCACTGCCGGGGAGATACTTTATATGGGGGATGATATCCCTGATTACGGTGTGATGAAAATGGTCGGCTTGCCTGTCTGTCCCAATGATGCTGCCCCCGAGATCAAAGAGATCTCGGCCTATATTTCCGACAGAAACGGAGGAGAAGGATGCGTCAGGGACGTCATCGAGCAAGTATTGCGCTCCCAGGGGAAATGGAGCCATCCGGAGGAGATCAATTGGAGCAGCTTTTGAGGATGACTGGGACGACTAGGAAGACTAGGACGATGAGACCGGTTCCTGTCGAATGATCGAAAGGTGAAAATTGGGAAATGTGAAAATGTGAAAATTGGCAGTTGCACAATCCAAAATTTCCCGACCACAATTTTGGTCCTTCTCGGATCCTACACCGGAGGGGTTAAATGTTAATAGCCCGGGGTAAAGCGACGAAGGAGCGACACCCCGGGTTGGAAATGATAAAGGAAGAGCCGTCCGCGGTAGCATGCCCAAAAAAGCTATTACGTTAATTTCGGATGGAAGGAACAAATGATGAAAATAGAAACAAAATAAAATATCATTATGGGAAGAAATTCCAAAAATTTGCCTCTTTTGCAGAATGTCGAAATTCTCGATGCCGGTGCTGAGGGTAAAGCGGTCGCCAGGGTGGAAGGCATCGTGGTGTTTACCACCAACGTGATACCGGGCGATGTGGTGGATATCCAGGTCACAAAAAAAAGAGAGAAATACATGGACGGAAAGGTGGTGGCTATTCAAAAACCTTCACCGGACCGTATCGAAGCATTTTGCGAACATTTCGACCTTTGCGGAGGGTGTAAATGGCAATACCTTCCCTACGAAAAACAGCTTTTCTACAAGCAAAAGCAGGTGGTTGACCAGCTTACGCGGATCGGAAAAGTGAATATCCCCACGCTTCATCCAATCACTGGTTCCCAGAATACCACCTTTTATCGCAATAAACTGGAATTTACCTTCTCGAACAGGCGATGGCTCTCCGAAGAGGAGATAAATTCAGGTATTGAAATAAGCGATCAGGATGTTCTTGGATTTCACATCCCGGGAATGTTCGACAAGGTAATGGATATCCGGAAATGCTGGCTCCAGCCCTCCCCCTCCAACGAAATTCGAAATGCGGTGCGTGGTTATGCGCTCGAACACAAACTTCCCTTTTTCGACCTGAGATACAGAAGCGGACTACTTCGCACCATCACCGTCCGCACCACTGAAAAGGGCGAGGTCATGGTGATTGTCGTTTTCTATTACTACGACAAGACCGAATGTGAGGGATTGCTGAATTTCATTACCGACAGCTTCCCGCAAGTCTCATCTTTGCTATATGTCATCAACGAAAAAGGCAACGATACCATCACCGACCAGGAGGTCATCTTGTTCAAAGGGAAAGACCATCTTGTTGAAGAGATGGAGGGTCTGAAATTCATTGTAGGTCCGAAATCCTTTTACCAGACCAATTCAACACAGGCATACGAACTTTACAAAATTGCACGGCAAATGGCCGGGCTTACAGGAAAAGAGATTGTCTACGACCTCTACACCGGCACCGGGACCATTGCCAATTTCGTAGCCGGAAGTGCAAAAAAAGTGGTTGGGATTGAGTACGTACCTGAAGCAATCGCGGATGCGAAGATCAATTCTGAAAACAACGGAATTCATAACACCCTCTTTTTCTCCGGCGGCATGAAGGATATCCTCACAGAATCATTCGTGACAGAAAATGGCCGGCCGGATGTGATCATCACCGATCCACCAAGGGCAGGAATGGATGAAAAGGTGGTGCAGGCAATATTGGCAGCTTCCCCCGATCGGATCGTCTACGTCAGTTGCAACCCGGCTACGCAAGCCCGCGACCTGCAGTTGATGCACCAACAATATGCTGTCAAGGAGGTGCATCCGGTCGACATGTTCCCGCACACGCACCATGTGGAGAATGTTGTTTTATTGGAGCGACTCCGAAAAGAGGAAGAATAATGTGAAAATTGGAAAATGTGAAAATGTGAAAATGATCGCTACGTTCAAATGCTGAGCTAATTTTCCAATTTTCACATTTTAAAACAATCCTTCAATCGACAGGTACTTCTCGCCACTATCGTAAACAAAGGTTAGGATAGTCGATCCTTTGGGAATTTCAGGCAGCTTTTTGGCCACGGCAGCCAGTGAGGCTCCCGATGAGATACCAACAAAGAGTCCCTCTTCGCGTGCTGCCCTTTTGGTATAACTAAAAGCTTCATCCTTTTCAATTTGGATGGTTCCGTCGATGTACTCCAACTTAAGATTTTGAGGAATGAATCCTGCTCCAATCCCCTGGATAGGATGAGGTCCGGGAGCTCCCCCGCTGAGTACTGGTGATGCCTGAGGCTCTACGGCAAAGACCTTCACGTTGGGAAATTTTTTCTTCAGCGCTTTTGCAACGCCCGTGATATGGCCACCTGTTCCAACACCGGTAATCAGGTAATCGATGCCGTTCGGAAAATCAGCGATAATTTCTGCAGCAGTATATTTTTCATGTGCTGCAATGTTGTCCGGATTATCAAATTGCATCGGAATCCAGGAATTTTTGATTTTCGCAGACAACTCCTGCGCCTTGGCAATGGCCCCTTTCATTCCGAACTCCCTGGGGGTCAATTCCAACTCAGCTCCATAGGCTGTCAGGATACTTCTGCGCTCAACCGACATCGAATCGGGCATGGTTAAAATCAGGCGATAGCCTTTTACCGCTGCAACAAGCGCCAGGCCGATACCGGTATTTCCGGAGGTTGGTTCAATGATTACTGTTCCTTTTTTGAGAATTCCTTTTTTCTCAGCCTCTTCGACCATCGTCAAAGCGATACGGTCCTTGATGCTGCCACCTGGGTTAGCTTTCTCCAATTTTGCATACACCTGATAACCGACCAGGAAAAGCCTGTTGATACGCACATGCGGCGTATTCCCTATGGTTTGTAAAATATTTTCAGCCTTCATCTGTTTATTATTTTGTTTTTAATTTGTCAGATGGAACTCCCAATCATCATCCCACAGCTAGCGAAAAGTGATTTCCTGGTCGTTTCATGATCCTATAAATTGATTACTAATTTTCTACAACAAATATCACGTAACTAAATGGTAGATAAAATACCTGATTTAGGGTATATTTGTTACCGTAAATAATCGCTTACGGCCTTCCGAATCCCCGTTTTAACGCTCTCCCAAGTCTGCTTTTTGAAACTAACCGGCGTTTCGCTTTCATCGGCTTCAGCAAAATAGATGATGGCATTTGGAATGCTAATGGCAAGCATTTGACTGGGATATTTCTTTTTGTGCCAATCCATTATTTGCTGCAAGGAGAAATGTTGCAGCAATTCGGCCAAGTCCCAAAAATCCTTCTTCTTCGCCCTACCCAGAATAGCCTGAATCTTCATAGCTGCGATATCAGCACTGCTGTACATTCTGATGTTGTCTTCCGTTTCAATGGCTGAGATTGGCAAATGGGGAGTGTAGACAATATCAACCTTTATTTGTTGAATATTACAAAAGATTCCAAATTGTTTATGACCACTTTCATAATCAAATTCGTTCCCAAATTCTCTCAATAATTCACTCTCAATGATTGAATGGTCAAACTTTTCATGAAAAAACAGATCAAGATCAACAGAACTTCTGTGACCATATCTCAAAGACATAGCAGTTCCACCAACAAGCGAAAATGGCTGTAGTGAAGGAAGGGCCATCAGCCTTTTTAGTAAGGAAAGAGTCCAGGGTTCAACTGTCTCAGTGTATAACATCTGAAATCCGTTAGTGGTTTGTCAATAACAGCGCTTGCAAGGTGCATCCTGTGTTCAGGTAAAAATTTCGCTTTCAGCAACGCCTCCGTTACTTTTTCATCGCCGTAATACCTGCGGCACTGGCGGATGTCCTCCACATCGCCACGCTCAAAAACCCTTTCGATAACAAAGTTGGCTTTGGCATCGTAGTCGATCTGCTCAAAGTTCACATCCCAAAAGATGCGCTTGGCGAAGATGGGTTTTGGCTTGCAGTCCATACCGCTAAAATAGTCAAATCTACCTTCAGTTGCTATTTTTCAGAAATTCTGTTTCATGGAAACCAACAATCTATCTTGTTAACATCCTAATTCTCCTGAAAAGAGTACCTCAGTGTAATTCCCAAAGTTCTGGGGTCACCCAACATACCGGCATAGTGCCCGGCATTGCCCCCAGCCGGGAGCAATAGTTCGAAATAGTCTGTGTTTAGTAGATTCCGACCCCAAATGTAAATGGTAAAGCCATGGTTCTGAAAACCCAAACGTCCATTAACCAGGCCATAGCCGTCAACCATCAGGTATTTTGAAGGAGAGGCGCTCGAAGAAAAGCGGGAACGGAAGGAGGTATCAAAGGCCAAAAAATATTTTCCATTGAGATTAAACAATTTTCCCGCTTTGTCAAATTCACCTCCAAAAGATCCTGCCCATTTGGAAATCCCCGGCAGGTCGCCACCAGAAATATCCTTGAAAGTAGGTCCGCCCGTCTCTTCCAGTGGCGGCGGAGCATTGGTAAAAGAGACATAAATACCGTCGGTATAAGCCAAAGCGCCATAAAAGGAGAGATTATCGTTAAACCGCGCATTTCCATCGAGTTCAACACCCCTGACACGAACCTCTTCAGCATTGGCAAGATAGCCCCTGTTAACAGCCAGGTCCGGCGCCTGTACAAGTGTCTGGTAATTTTTGATCCGTGTATTGTAAATGGTCAGGTTAGCTGTGGAGTTAATGGTCGGAGTGGCCTTTATCCCAAACTCCAAATGTTGCACCTCCTCGGGTTTAACCACTGCAAGCTCTGTAAGCACTTTGCCATTCGCGCTTGGCAATCCTCCCAAATTAAGGCCAACCGGTTTGAAACTGGTCGAAAATGTCGCGTAGGTATTCATCCTTTTGGACACTTTGTAACTCATTGTCAATTGCCCTGAGAGTTTTGTGTCGTTAATCTGCTCCTGAAAAGCCTGATCAGAGTAAACCATTTTTTTCAACGCAAGTAAAGCAGGATCCGTTGTTTGCAATCCCCCGTAGGTGACGCGTTTGAAATCCACATTCTTGTCATCGTAATTGACCCTCAGGCCGGGCAACAGGTGTATCCGGTCAGAAATGGTCCAGTCAACCTGTCCGAAAACAGCCGCACTCAGCGTCCTGAGGTTGGGATAGGATTTAATCCCGTAACCATCCAGCAGACCCGGTATTTTCCACAATGCACTGGTTGAGCTTTGTGAAAACCGCCACTGGTCCCTCCCTGATTCTTCAGTTTGTGCCCCATCGGCCGCAAGTTTCTGACCCAATACAAAGATCCCAGCCACTCCGCTCAGTCGGGAGGAAAACTTACCGGCATAACGCACCTCCTGCGACCATTGATGATGTTTCGAAGGCGCCTGCGACAATGCCAATGCCTGTAGTCCGGTGAAATCACGGTCATTGGAAGGTCCCCATCTCCAATATCGCCATGCAGTGGTAGATGTGATGGTTCCTGATCCGAGTTTAATGTCGATGTTCATAGAGGCGCCTCCGAAATCCTGATCACCCCGCCATGGTGTATCCGTATCGATCAGACGGTCGAAGGGGTTGCGACTTGGTAAATTGTATTTTAGATCAGCAATTATCTGTTCAAATTGACGGTATGCCGGGCGCAATGTGGGGACGACTCCGGCAAATACCTGAGCATATCCATTGGGACGCTGTCTGGAAATATCAGCAGCAAACGTAACTTCTGTCTTTATGGAAAGCAAGGCTAAAATCTGACCACGCACCCCTAAGTTGTTCAAATCATTCACATGTTCCTGTCTGGCCACATTGTACAATACGCCGTCGCGTTGAGTTCCAGTGAAAGAGAGCCTTCCAGCATTTTTTTTACCAAGAGGCCCTGATATGGAGCTCTTTGCCTGAATATATCCGTAGTTGCCATGGCTAAGCTCAAACCTTCCAACTGAGGAGAAACTGGGTTTGCGGGTAGTGATGTTCAGCGCTCCGGCAGTAGTATTTTTGCCGTAAAGCGTTCCCTGTGGACCACGCAACACTTCGATGGACTCCACATCGATAAAATCAAGCGTCGTAGCCGCCGAACGGGCATAATAAACCCCATCAACATAAAAGCCCACTCCCGGATCGATACCATCATTGGTTAACCCGAAGGTGGTTCCCAAACCACGGATGTTAAGCGCCGTATTTCTTTGGTTGGAGGAATAAAACTGTACGGTTGGAATCATCTCTTTTAACCGGTTGACATTGAAAGCTCCTGTATTTTCTACCTGAGCGCCAATCATAGCAGTCATTGGAATGGGTATATCCTGAATATTCTCTTTCCGCCGCCTGGCGGTAACGATAACATCTTCGAAGGTATTGTTCGATTGCAGTAAGACTTTCAAAGGTTTATTTGTCAGTTGGAGAATCTCAACCTCTTTGCTAATTAGCCCTACCGAACTGAATATAAGTGTAAAGGGCGGTGCTTGCGGAACATCCAGTCTGAATTTCCCATCCACATCTGAAACTGCAAAGAGCTGACTTCCCTTCACAAGTACTGTAACTGCGACAGCTGGAACTCCCTCAACATCAGTTATTATACCTTCAACAATCCGTTGAGCACTGACCTTGTTGAACAAAACAAATATTAATGCCGTTAAAAATAAAAGTCGCCTCATTTTTTTGAATTTGCGTTAATCACCTTGCTATAAAACAAGGCAAAAGTAGCTCCTTAAAAAAATGTTGGGAACAGTGTAAAAACGTAATCTTCAGTTACGTCTAAACACCTAAAAATGGAGACGCGATAGGGTGGTTAAATTCTAAAATAGCCATTTTTCAGTGCAAATATCACAAGATTGGCTGTGTTTTTAGACTGGGTTTTAAAAAGGAGATTTTCCCTGTGCTTATCTACTGTTCTTTTGCTTAACACCAGTTGCTCCGCTATTTCGCTATTTGTAAGCCCCATGCAGATCAGTAATAGGATTTCAACTTCCCGTTCTGTTAAATTCTCACTTAAACCATTGAAATTGTGCTTTAGGGGGGATTTTAAAATATTATTTAGAATTTCTATTGAGATATAGCTTTTACCGTTGTACGCATCTACAATCGCTTTCTCCACTTCCTGAAAATTCGAATTTTTTAGCAGAAAACCACAAGCTCCGGCCTCAATCATACTCAAATAATAATTTTCATCCGAATACATTGACAAAGCGATCAGCTTAAGATCCGGAACTATTTTCTTTGCCTCATGTGCTGCCTCAACCCCGTTCATCACCGGCATTTCAATGTCGAGCAGAGCTATGTCAACAGGATTTTTAACAAGACCATTGATGAATTGTTGTCCGTTTTCGGCTTCGTAAATCTTGTCAATATAATCCAGGTTGGAAAGCAACAATTTCAATCCTTCCCTGAACAGCGAATGATCATCAACAATATAAACAGAGATCTTTTTCATGCTAAAGGAAAGTGAAATTCAACTGAAAAGCCCTGTCCTAATGCGGTTTTAATATGGTAAGTCCCTTTCAGTGATTTGGTTCTTGATATGATGTTGTTAAATCCCATACCTTTGGCTTCGCCCTTTTTATTCAACTGCATACTCTCAATTCCACATCCATCATCTTTGTAGTTCAACATCAGTACGCCCTTCGTTTCTGTGATTGTGAGTGAAACAGTATAAGGATTCGCGTGTTTCAAACTGTTGTTCAGCAATTCCGACACAATACGGTAACAGCTGATTTTCAGCTCCTCTGAAAGATGATTCTCGTTAAACTTCAGCTCCAGTATGAATTTAATATTCCCTGAAGCAAATAGCTGATCCGCAAAGGTCTCGATTGCCTTTCCCAATCCAAAATTTTTCAGCAGATGAGGACTCAGACTGTTGGCGATCTCTTTCAGTGCGATTATTGAATTGTCGCTGGCGTTGTAAGCGCTTTCGAAAATTTTCTTGTTGACAGGGGATAGGGAATCATTGTTAACGGCGCTTAAAGTCATTTTTATGGAAGACAATACCGGACCGAGCCCATCGTGAAGTTCCCTGGCAAATTTTTGTCTGGCAAGATCTTCCGTTTTAATAATGGCAGATAGGACATTTTGTTCACTCTCCTGTCGCAGTTGCTCAATGCGGTCCTGGAGATTGAAAATTTTGCGTATAAATATGACTCCAACAAACATGAAAACCGAAATCAGAACCCCAATCCAGCCATTTATTTCATCATTTTTAAATAGTTGTGAATCCAAAAAGTAGGTTGAAAAATCAAATAGTCGTCTGATGGCCATCAAAACCAATCCCAGTGAAATTAAAATCCACGAAACATTGTATCGTGTCCTTCTCATCAGACTTATGGCGAATACGGCCGCCCCAAGCTGAAAAAGCATTGAAACAACCAAAGCGAATTTTAACATCATCTACCTGGATTAATCCTAATTGTATCTATAATATCTTACAGCGAATTGCTTCACTCTTCTCTTATATCATTAACGACATTCAGTCCGCCCCTCGACTATGCTCAGGAACCGATCTCTTTTCCTTACTGCTCATCCTCTCATTAGCACATTTTCACATTTGCCTACGCAATCACTCCCGACCCAATCAACTCCTCTCCATCGTACCAGGCAGCAAACTGTCCGGAGGTGACCCCCCGTTGTTCCTGGTCGAAAAGAATGTATGCACCCTCTTCCTTCATAATCATTGTGGCTTTTTCCAACGGTTGGCGGTAACGAATCCTTACCAGGAAGATGAACTCCTCTCCCTGGTTCAAAGCCCGGTCGGGCCGTATCCAGTGGATTTCCTCTTTGGAGATGAAAAGTCCGGGACGGTACAACCCGGGATGTTCTTTCCCTTCACCCACGTAAACAATGTTTCGCACCACATCGATGGCCAAAACAAACAATGGTTCCGTGAAACCACCTATATTCAGTCCCTTGCGCTGTCCGATGGTATAATAATGGGCTCCGTTGTGCTCGCCGATCACGCTTCCCTGCCAGGGTTTAAATGGAAATGGGGAGGTCAGTTTCGGCAGATTGTCCCTGTTTTTCTCCAGCTTTTTCCTGGCAGAAAAATCAGCGAGGATGAGTATCACATTCCCTTTTTTTGGCTCCAGCTTTTGCTGCAGAAATACCGGGAGATCGACCTTCCCTACAAAGCAGATGCCCTGCGAATCCTTTCGTTCGGCGGTGACCAATCCCTGTTCCCGCGCAATCTCCCTTACCGCGGGTTTTAGCAGATGACCAATTGGGAAGAGTGACTTCGATAGTTGGTATTGATTCAGCTGACAGAGGAAATAGCTTTGGTCTTTGTTGGGATCGAGGCCTTCCAGCAGGCGATAGGTTGGAACACCGTCAACATCTGTAACCTCTCTCCTGCAATAGTGACCCGTTGCCACAAAATCGGCTCCCAGCTCAAGGGCCCTTTGCATGAAAACATCAAATTTGATCTCCCTGTTGCACAAGACATCAGGGTTGGGTGTACGACCTTTTTCATACTCTGAGAACATGTAGTCCACCACACGCGTGCGGTAATAATCTGAAAGATCAACAACATGAAACGGAATATCCAGTTTTTTTGCAGTCATTTCAGCGAAAATCACATCATCTTCCCAGGCACATTCAGCCGTCAAGCTGCCTGTTGTCTCCTTCCAGTTGATCATGAACAGGGCAAAAACATCGTATCCCTGTTCTTTAAGCAGATATGCGGCGACACTTGAATCAACACCACCCGACAGACCAATGCAAACTTTCTTACTCATCCTATATTTTCGAATTGCAAAAATAGTTCTTTTCGTTGCAATTCAACAAAAACAGCCAAATGTGTATCTTTGTAGGATGCCGACAATCGACGAAATTCTGGAACACAAACTCTTTTCCATAGATAATCTGGTCACTCTTCTCAAGGCAGAAGGGGCCGATGGATTGCTTTTGCTGCAAAAAGCCGGTGAACTGAAATTGCAAGCCGTCGGCAACAAAGTCTATTTCAGGGGTCTCATCGAACTCTCCAACGTTTGCGAAAAAGATTGCCTCTATTGTGGAATTCGCAAGTCAAATAATGAGGTAAAGAGATACAACCTAACCGACGAGGAAGTTTTGGACGCCGCGCGTTTTGCCTACCGGGAAGGATATGGATCGATCGTTATTCAATCGGGAGAGGTCACCAACGAAACTTTTGTAGCAAGAATTGAGCAACTGACAACTGAGATCAAACAACTGAGCGACAACAAACTGGGCATCACGCTTTCACTTGGTGAACAATCAGAGGAAGTTTACTGTCGCTGGTTCGCCGCTGGCGCACACCGTTACTTGCTCCGAATCGAAAGCAGTAATCCTGAACTATACCGAAAGTTACATCCCACTGATGATCACCACACCTACGAACAGCGGCTGATGGCACTAACGCTTCTCAAAAAAATCGGCTACCAGACAGGAACAGGAGTCATGATCGGAACCCCTTTTCAAACACTGGAGGACCTGGCCAGCGACCTGCAGTTTTTCAAAGATTTTGACATCGACATGGTTGGCATGGGCCCCTTTATCGAACACGACGACACGCCTTTCAACACTCCTCAGGCCGATGCATTGCCGCTTTCCGCCAGGTTTAATCTGTCACTGAAAATGGTGGCCATCCTGCGCCTGATGATGCCCGACATCAACATTGCCGCCACCACTGCCCTTCAGTCCATTGATCCGCTGGGAAGGGAGAAGGCCGTCAAGGCTGGGGCAAATATCATCATGCCCAACATAACGCCTGGAAGTTACCGCAACAATTACCGGCTATACAACAACAAACCCTGTACCGATGAGGAGCCAGAACAATGTACCGGCTGCCTGGATGCCAGGCTGACCTTGGCCGATAGCGAGATTGGGTATGGGGAATGGGGGGACTCCCAGCATTTCAAGAAAAAGGATAAAGGATAAAGTAAAAAGGATAAAGGGAGCCCCGCACGTTGTTGCAAGATTTACTGAATGCAAACTTGGTTTCATTCGAAATCTTGCTCGTAGCGTTCTTCCTTTATCCTTTTTACTTTATCCTTTATCCTTATTTCTTCTTTATTGGTACAGGGAACGATTCCAGATATGAGCACTTATAAACAATATTGCCCCCTTTTTCATGAATCCAGGTGTCGAAGGCACGTTTTCCCTCCTTCAGAACGATTACCCTACCACCATCCGGCAGATCCCCATAGGCATTTTCGCCTCCCGAGCAGCGGCCAAATGCCAATGCGACATTGTGTGAAACACCGATGTAGTCGTCGGTATGATCATGTCCGACAAAAGTTCCCATTACATCGTTGCTTTCGAGCATGGCAGCAAACATTCCTGAATTCACCTCCGGACAACTTACGCGTTCATTCTTCATGCCGATGGGTTTGACATCTTTATTGTCCCATGCTTCGTTGTATTCGGTAAAAGGTATGTGAAAAAAAGCTAGTGCAGGAATCGGATTCCCCCCATTTTTCTGGGTAAAGGCGGCACTGATTTTTTGGTACCATACAATTTGATCCAGACCAAACCAATCATAGCCACCGACCCTATCCTCAATTCTGCTGTGTGAATTGGAATCCAAACCATAGATCACGGCTTTGACCTTTTGCTCTTTGCCTAAAACCGGCAGCGCAAAATTGGAAGCCCCGCGTATCCCCTTTTCCATTGTTGTTAAACAATAAGGCATTTTCTTAACCATTTCGACCAACTGCTCCCTGGTACTTCCGTACTCTTCATCATGGTTACCAAGCACCAATGCCCAATGCAGCTTGCGGGCAGCAAACAGTTTCTCAAATCGCTGATAAACTTCCAAAGCATCACTCTTAACGACAATATCACCGGTAAGCATAACCAAATCAGGATGTTCAGCATCCGAAATTTCCGCCACCAGGTCAAAAACAGGATCGTTGTATCCATGTTTGTAGTCGATGTGCATGTCGGTAAACTGAATGATTTTGAATTCCCCTGTTTCGTTGAACCGGAGTTTTTGGGCATTGACTAATCCTGCCATGCCGAGCAGCATCAATAGCAATAGTAGTTTAAAATGTCTCATCAATAAATCGTGTTAAATATGAATCTTATTCTCTCATCTTCCAGTCTCCTAGTCCCTTAGTCCCTTAGTCCCCCAGTCTTTCGGTTGTCCCAGTCTTTCGGTCGTCCCAGTCCTCCCCTTCATCCTAGTCGTCTTAGTCGTCCCCTTCTTCTCATTTCCACATCAACTCCTTGAATACCTGTAATACACCTTCTCCTGAAATTGTTCCGTTGAAACCTTCAGTAGTTCAGCATCCCAATCGGTTCGATCCGAGAAGAGTAACATTGGGACCAGAGATTCGCCCTTGCGGTAGGGAGGTTGATGATAATAGACCGGCAAGGCACTGAATCCTGCCCGATTGTAAAAGCCAACTCTTTGTGTGCTTGTTAAATCATAGGGAATCTCTACTTCCAGCAAAAGAGGCTTTCCATCGCTTTGCATCTGTTTCAATATTGCCTCGCCAAAACCCTTTCTGCGATGAGCCGGATAGATAGCCAGGTGTTCAATGTAACGGAATTGACCAAACTTCCAATACACAACAAAACCAACAACTACCTCCTCAACCAGGACCGCAGTAAAATACATCTCCTGAACGTTCAACATTCTCAGCAGATCGCTGGTAGTTCTTCGCTCCTCATTTGGAAAAGATTCAATATAGAGACTCAGAAGATCCTGAAGATGTCGGTGCGAGCCTGACTGAATACGTTCAAATTGTAGATCCATATTATAAGGATGATGCTAATAGTAATTAAATCCATCAATATGGTTCGTAAGGGTAACCAAGTGGGACTCTTTCTAAGGACGATAGGTTTTGCTCAACGAGGCTGGAGTAACAAGAATAAAATCTCCCAGTCCGGCATTCTCTTTGGAGAGGTCATCCACAGAATCCTGTTCTCCGGATCCTATGGTAACCACCTTCAAGTCGGGACGTGCTTGTTTTTCTTGGCAAAATCCAGGAGTGGCTTGAAATCACTTGGAAAATTGGTCCAGAGTTTGCATTCCTCCTTGAACGTTTTCTCCGTCAGGGATCCTGATAAATATTCATTTACGACTACCTGGTCATCAGCCTCAAACATCTCAGCTCCAAGAATCAAATTCTCCTTTTTCGCCTCGAACAAATCTTTGGTAAGTTCCTGCTCCAGCCAATGGTCGATCGGATTGTCATGCTGCTCTCCGAAAAGAACCACATCCGCTTCTTTAGCCATATCGAGCATTTTTGCATAGTGGCACTCTTTGCCTTTCGCATCAAAAATCATGTAGGCATTCTTGTCGCTCTTAAATGCCAGCAATACCACAGAAGTCACCAAAATCAATACAATTTTACGCATATTCTCACCTTTAGGTTTGACTCTCAAAGATATCATTTCCATTTCATATTTGGATCAAATTTGGCATAGGTTTTGTATGATTTTGTCAATTTTACTGACCAAATCCAGAATCAGAGAAACATACGCATGAACTATTCTTACTTCGCTTTGTTAACTGAATATGACAAAAAACCACATTGTCCTTTGCTCAATTTAAAAAAATTATGTCATCCTTTTTTAACAAATTGGTAAAAGGAAATACTGTTGGGTCGCGACTGTTACTGGCGCTCCTGCCATTGATCGTCATGACGATATTTATTGATAGTTATGTCGATCAATTATCTTTTTTTCAAACCAATCCTTCTTCACAACCTCTGTATTCAAATTCTTTATAGCTATTCCTAAAGATTCTTGTCCCCGGCACGGGTATGCATGTATTCGACCCATGCTTTCATGCTGTTGTACTGCTCTTCCAGTATCCGCTTATCACCATAAACCTGATAAACAGTCCAGGGTACAATAACGGATACCTGAGCATCACCAGTCCAGCCCAACCGCTCATCACGCTGCGGACAATCGGTGGGAACAGGTCATTACCAACCTTTTTACCGTTTAGACGCAGTTCATAAAGTCCAAGGGCAGTGACATAAACCCTGGCCGACTTTACCTTTTTATTCAGTGAGAACTCCTTTCTGAAATATTGAGACGGACGAGAAACAAGATTATCCTGCTCCTCTCCAAGTCTGATCCAGGAGGCTTTCCAATCGGCTTCTGACAGGAGACCCATCTCCCAATAGGCTGGTTCGCTCCAGGCAGTGGCTTTGTTTTTGGCATCCCAAATCCTCACCTGCCACCACAATCTTTGCATCGATTTGGCAGAGGGTCCGCCATAGGCAATGTTGACCGATTCGGAAGAATTCACTTTCCCGGTTCCCCACATCAGTTTGCTGGCACTTGAGAGGTTTCCCTGCTACTCTGCTACCCTTATTTCGTAAGCCTGCTGCATGAAATTGCTTTCAGTTGACACGATTTGCCAACTCAGGCGAGGTTGAGCGACACCAATCCCGACAGGATTGATCTGGTATTCACATTTCAAGGCAGAAACCGTTGCTTTGGAATACCCTGCAACTGAAATGAGTGTAAGTAACATTGAAAACAGAATGCTTTTGTAATAGTTATTAGACATTTTCAATTAATTTAAGTGGTTAATTTCTTCAAAGGTAAAATTTTATCTAACGCCAGACCTCCGGATTTACAATCGAAATATCCCTTCTACCCTCAAAAAATCTCAAAATATTTTCGGCAGCTTCGCGGGCTATTTCTATTCGTGTATCAATGGTGCCTGTGGCATTGTGCGGCGTAAGCACAACATTGTCCAGGGCAAGCAACTCAGGGGTTATCACCGGTTCTGCCTCAAATACATCAAGTCCGGCGCCGCCTAGCTTGCCATTCTGCAGATACTTCGCAAGCATCTTTTCATCGACCACCGAACCCCTGGCGGTATTGATGATGATAGCACCCTGCTTCATACGCACCATGGCTGCTTCGTTCAGCAGATGATTGGTCTCATCCGTGAGTGGACAATGCAGGGAGATGACATCCGATCTTTCGAGCAATTCTTCAAAACTGACCCACTGACAAACGTATTTTTGTTCAATATCTTCTGCCAACCGGACGCGGTTGTAATAGATCACCTTCATACCAGAGGCGATTACTCTTCGCGCAAAAGCCTGACCAATCCGGCCCATACCAACAATTCCGACAGTTTTGCCGAAAATTCCAGTACCAAGATTCTCCATCATGCCCCATTTGAAGTCGGGATTGGTCCTCAATCCCCTATCTGTTAATGTGATATTCCTGGTAAGTGACAATAGCAATCCAAAGGCCATTTCGGCAGTTGGTTCAGTCACCGCATTGGGAGTATTGCAAACAACAATGCCCATCTCTGTGGCTTTTGCCACATTGACGTTGTTGAAACCTACGCCAAAATTGGCCACAATCTTTACGTGTTTTCCCTCTTTGAGCACCTCTGCCGTAATGGGTTTTGTGAAAACGGAAAGAACTCCGTCAACATTACGAATAAGCACTTTGAGTTCCTCGTCCGAAAACATGAAATTTTGGGTAGGATAGACCAGTTCGAATTTTTGTTCCAATTCTGCAAGGCCCTTCCTGGGAATAGCAGCAATGACGAGTATTTTTGGCTTCATCTTAAGTATGTAGTAGTTAAATAGTAAATGAAAATGGACAATTGAAAATGCTTTGTTTGCTGAGTATCGGTCCAATACATTGTCAATTTTTATTTTTAATTTTTAATTTTTCATACGCTTCCCCCATCGCTGGTCACAATAAACCTTCCAAAGTAAAACCCAGTATAGTAAAATCGCAAGGAGGATAGCAGCAGCGGCACCGACATCATCAGGTAGAGGAAAGCGAGGTAGGGCAATGGAATCCAGCCTGTAGTCCTCAATGTGATCCCCATGGAGATCATGAAGGCCATTATCAGATAACTCCTGAAATTAAAGAAAGAGAAAGCGCAGGGATAGGCCTCTTTCATTTTGAGGATTCTGAGCGTATGCTTCATCGACAATTTCGAGAAAAGCTTCAGGTAGAAGAGGATACCACCTGTCAGCGCTACCAATAATTTCAGCCCCAGCAGCGGTGAAGTTGCATCAAGCATCTTATAGCCCTTGAACATGAGCATTGATCCGGCAAAAGTCCATAGAGCGGCGGCAATAAAAAGAAGGAGACGCTTTGGAACGCTAGGTTTTAAAAGAGTTAGAATTCTCACATTTACAAATTTAAATGAACCATGAACTTGCGGTTTATTACGGCGAACCGGTTCCTAAGTTTGCAAATGAAGAGAAAAAAAGTGAATCTTACTTGACGAGTTCCAGAATATCGATAATCTGACCTGTAATTTTTACAATTTTTCGAAGTGTAACGGTCAACTCTGAGAGCTGTTCGGATGTTCTTTTCATCTCTTCGGTCAAAGCATTCAGAGCCATGCTCTCGTTTTTTAGCGCAACAATTAATCTCTTTTCAAATGAAGAGACCAATAATCGCTCGAGATTTCTCAGGTGCTGAGATGTCTTTTCGAGACTTTGCATTGCTTCAGGACTTAGGCTTTTCTCGGTCATTGCAACAAGAATGTCAAACTGAGCCTTCCGTATCTCTTCCAATGTGATCTTTTTGTCCATTTTTATCATTATTATATCTTTTTGTTTATTTCATCCACCATTTTATAAAGCTTTTCAACATCAGTATAAAAACTGCTCAGACAAGCGGCCATCTCTTTCAATGTTTTGGTTTCGTTCAGGGTCTCTGCCAGTGCCAGATGTGCAATTCTAAGATTTTTCACTGCATGGAGGGTTTGCAGTCGAAACTCTTTTAACATCTCTATCCGCTTTTTCAATTCAATGTAGTCTCGTTCACTTTTGATCGAAGGAGGCATTCGTTTGGTAAAATAGTACCTGAAACTTTCGCCCAAACCCGAATCTTCATTACTTATCAGTTGAATAAGCAGCCCGGATGACAAATATTTCTCAATTTCGGAGCAAAGGCAGGACACCAGCGTATCTGCCTGATTTACATATTTCTTAAGCGCTTTGGATTGCCTGTTCGACAGGTATGCGTTTGTACCCAAATTAAGGGTTTCGGCAAGTAAGGTACCTAATCCGGGCGGCAGCTTGCTTACTTCCGTTGTCTGGTTGTAATCTCCAACCAATGTTTCCAGCTCAGTGCCAAAAGTTCCATACAGTTTGACGTTAGCGTTGAAAGAGGCATCGCTTGAAAGCTGAACCAATCCGTTGGCGTAGTTTTCAAGGATCTTGAATACGGGTCTTACCCTGGTTGGAATCTTGTCGTTGCTGATTCGCTCCCGGACGATGGCATCCAGTTCGCTTAGGTGGATTAAAGGATCGTTAAAGGAGTTGGCATAATAAACACCTCTGAGCTCACGTATATCAGCAAGCTCCATCCATATCTTTTCAGGTAAAGTGGAGAAATTACCAGCTTTGACAGCGAATTGCTGTACAGTCGTTCTTTGCTCTTTGGAAACAGAGAGACAGCCTCCAAGGAAGAGCAGCAGTATCAGGCAGTAATACAATTTCATCTAAGGGATTTAGGGAGAAACAAAAGATATGCTACGCAACAGGAAATATGTGAAAACAGTTATGAGTTATAAGATATGAGATTAAAATTGTTTTAGTATCAAAAGAAAAACAGGGAAAGCTAAGCATTTTAATCGTTAAAAACGAATGATTTTTGAAATTTTTTATGCTTTCAAAATTTTTTTCTGGAAAACGAGAGGTTGTAAGAATTTTTTTCTAGTTTTGCAGCAAACAAGTATACAATGATCACACGTTTGGCAAATACATATTGGTGGTGGCTGGCTTATAACTCTCGAAAGTCGTAAGGAAGCAACGCTTGTATTTACCGGAAAAAGATAATATATGAGACCTGTCGCACCTGCGGCGGGTCTTTTTTTTTAGTTGAGCCTGGAAAACTGAAGATTTTGAAACGGAGAAACGGGGAAGATGGGAGGATGAGTTGATGATTGATATAAGGTATTGACGAGTTGAAATACTAAAGCTGAGCCGCAGAGCGGCGAAATGTTGGTAGCCCCAGGTGGAGCGCAGCGTAACCCGGGGTTAGGAAATGATAATTGAGAGCCGTCCGCGGTAGCATGTTAAAAAGAGAGATTAGATGGGATCGGACGGAACGGTGGCAGATTTGAAAATTGTGATTTGAGAAATAAAGAATAAAAAAATAAGTGCAATATGAACACCTACCAGGCAGATAAAAACGGTTATTACGGAGATTTCGGAGGGGCATACATCCCTGAAATCCTTCACCGGTGTGTAACAGAGCTGCAAAACACCTATTTGCAGGTTATCGAGAGTGAAGAATTCAAAAAGGAGTTCGACCAGTTGCTGCAAGACTATGTCGGTCGTCCTTCACCCTTGTACCTGGCCAGGCGGCTCAGCGAAAAATATGGATGCAGGATCTACCTTAAACGTGAAGATCTGAACCATACCGGGGCCCACAAAATCAACAACACCATCGGACAAATTCTGCTCGCGCGCAAAATGGGCAAAACCCGCATCATCGCTGAGACAGGCGCCGGGCAGCACGGGGTGGCCACCGCTACCGTCTGCGCCCTGATGAACATGGAATGCATTGTCTACATGGGCAAAACTGATGTGGCACGTCAGCATGTTAACGTGCAAAAGATGAAGATGCTGGGAGCCGAAGTGCGACCGGTTACCTCCGGCAATATGACACTGAAAGATGCCACCAACGAAGCGATCCGCGACTGGTGCTGCAATCCTTCAGATACTTATTACATCATTGGTTCGACCGTCGGTCCGCACCCCTATCCCGACATGGTAGCCCGACTTCAGTCGGTCATCAGCGAGGAGATCAAGAAACAGCTGCTGATCAAGGAGGGGCGCGATTATCCCGACTACCTTATCGCCTGCGTAGGAGGCGGCAGCAATGCGGCCGGAACTATCTACCATTACCTGGACGATGAGCGGGTGAAAATAGTTCTGGCCGAAGCCGGCGGACTCGGCATCGAATCAGGACAAAGCGCTGCAACCATCCAATTAGGTACCGTTGGCATTCTTCACGGCACCAAATCGCTGGTGATGCAGAGTGAGGATGGCCAGATCGAAGAGCCATACTCCATCTCCGCCGGACTCGACTATCCCGGTATTGGTCCGATGCATGCAAACCTGGCGGCCACAAAACGGGCAACCATCCTGGCTGTCAACGATGACGAAGCCCTGGAGGCCGCATTCGAACTGACACGTATCGAAGGAATTATCCCGGCCCTTGAATCTGCCCATGCCCTCGGCGCCCTCTCCAAAGTGGATTTCAAACCTACCGATGTGGTGGTACTCACCTTGTCGGGACGAGGCGATAAAGACATGGATACTTATATCAAAGTTATGAGTTAGGAGTGATGAGTTATGAGTTTTAAAAGTTTGAAGGGTTTGAAAGGTTCTGGAAATCATGATTTGTTCGCTCCTTCGTCCCAGTCGTCCCAGTCATCCTAGTCGTCCAAGTCCAATTCACAAATCATTAAAGAAGAACCAATGAATGCACAAAAAAAATATCACTACAAAGCAGCAAGCAAGCAGGTACTCGGAGACTTGCATACGCCGGTTAGCATCTACCTGAAGGTGCGGGATGTTTACCCCGAATCGGTACTGCTGGAGAGTTCAGACTTCAGCGCAAATGAAAATAGTCTCTCCTTCATCGCCTTGCATCCCATTGCCCGGGTTGGGATCAACAGCGGCATCTGTACTTCCCAGTTTCCGGACGGAACCATTATGGAACAGCCATTGAGCGGAACTTTTGGCGTTGCTGAAGCGCTGAACGGCTTCATGTCAAAATTTGAGGTAACCGGACAGCATGCCGATGCGTGCGGCCTCTTCGGTTACACCGCTTTCGACACGGTGCGGTACCTTGAGAAAATTGCCGTCATCGAGAGTCACCAGACAGAAAATGATGCCCCCGATCTGCTGTACATCCTCTATAAATACATCCTGGTGTTCAACCACTACAAAGACGAGTTGACACTTATCGAACTGACCGAAGCGGGTGAATTGCCAAATCTTGAAGCGCTGGAGACGCTGATAGCCAACCGCAACTATGCCTCCTATGATTTTACCATCAACGGTCAGGAGCGCTCCCCAATCACCGACGACAAATACCGCGAAATGGTACGCAAAGGGATCTCCCACTGCCTGCGGGGGGATGTCTTTCAGGTGGTCTTGTCAAGAAGGTTCGAACAGCCCTTTCTGGGCGACGACTTCAAGGTCTACAGGGCGTTGCGCAGCGTGAACCCCTCGCCCTACCTCTTCTATTTCGATTTTGGCGGTTTCCGCATCTTTGGCTCCTCTCCAGAGACCCACTGCAAAATCACCAACGGCAGGGCTACCATCGATCCGATCGCCGGCACAGTACGCCGTAGTGGTGACCTGGTAGAAGACAAGGCGCTCAGCGAGGCCCTTTTGCAGGATCCCAAAGAGAATGCCGAGCATGTGATGCTGGTCGACCTGGCCCGCAATGATTTGAGCCGTAACTGCAACGACGTTGGGATCAATTTCTACAAACAGGTGCACTACTACTCCCACGTTATTCACCTGGTTTCCCGCGTAAGCGGAAATATCCTGCGAGAGAGCAATCCCGTTAAAACATTTGCCGACACCTTCCCGGCAGGAACCCTGAGCGGGGCGCCTAAAGTGAGGGCCATGCAACTGATTTCCGAAATTGAGACCCACAACCGGGGCGCCTATGGTGGCTGTATCGGATTCATCGGCTTCAACGGTGACCTTAACCAGGCAATCACCATCCGAACTTTTGTCAGTCGCGGGAACACCCTCTTTTACCAGGCAGGCGCTGGCATCGTGGCCAAAAGCAACGATGAGAGCGAACTGCAGGAGGTCAACAACAAGCTGGGTGCATTGAAAAGAGCGATCGATATTGCCGAAACCCTGAAAAATTAAGAACTATGAAGAAGATATTACTGATAGATAACTACGACTCCTTCACCTACAACCTGGTGCACCTGATCACCTCATTGGGATACGAAGTGGATGTGTTTAGAAACGATCAGATCACGATCGAAGAGGCGGAGGCCTACGACAAAATCCTGCTAAGTCCCGGTCCAGGGATACCCTCCGAAGCCGGATTACTGCTGGAGATTGTGCGCCATTTTGCCCCCACCAAAAGCATTCTCGGCGTCTGCCTGGGCCATCAGGCCATTGGAGAGGTGTTCGGTGCAACACTGATCAATCTCAAGGAGGTGCATCATGGTGTGGCCTCGCAGATCAATGTTACCAGGAAAGACCTCTTGTTCAATGGAGTGGGAAGCTCCTTTGAGGCCGGACGATACCACTCCTGGGCGGTAAGTCCTGCAGGCTTCCCGGAAGCGCTGGAAATAACCGCCCTCGACGATTCGGGCGAGATCATGGCGCTGCGTCACAAAACCTACGATGTACGCGGCGTCCAGTTCCATCCGGAATCAGTGCTGACTCCCCTGGGAAGCAGGATTATGCAGAATTGGCTGGAGGAAGAGATATGAGTTATGAGTTATGAGTTATGAGTTATGAGTTTAGGTAAATCATGATTCGGGCGTTCTTCACTTTATCCTTTTTACTTTATCATTTTTGATTGATAAGTTATGAAACAGATATTATACCGACTTTTTGAGCACCAATTCCTGGGCCGCGACGAGGCCAGGGAGATCCTGCAAAACATGGTGGCAGGCAAATATACCGAGGCGCAGATCGCCTCGCTGATCACCGTCTTTCTGATGCGGAGCATCTCGATCGAAGAGTTGTCCGGATTTCAGGATGCACTGTTGGAGATGCGGGTGAAGGTCGACCTGAATGAGTTCGATCCGATCGACATCGTGGGTACCGGCGGTGATGGCAAAAATACTTTTAACGTCTCAACTGCCTCCTGTTTTGTGGTGGCAGGCGCCGGGTACAAAGTGGCCAAACACGGCAATTACGGAGCAACCTCCGTGTGCGGGGCTTCGAACGTGATGGAGCACCATGGCGTCAAATTCTCAACAGACCCCGACCGGCTGAAACGATCTATCGACGAATCGAACATGGTCTACCTGCATGCCCCTATCTTCAATCCGGCATTGAAGGCGGTGGCAGGGGTAAGAAAAAGCCTGGGAGTACGCAATTTCTTCAACATGCTGGGACCGCTGGTCAATCCGGCAAAACCCAAAAATCAGCTGCTGGGTGTTTTCAATCTGCCACTGCTGCGTCTCTACAGTTACTCCTTTCAGCAGAGCGGCAACCGTTTCGCGGTAGTGCACAGTCTGGATGGTTACGATGAGATCTCATTAACAAATTCATTCAAAGTTATTTCCAATCAGAACGAGCATATTTATACGCCCGAAGAGATTGGTTTTACCCGCAATTTGGAGGCAGATCTTTTTGGCGGCGAGACCGTCGAACAGGCATCTGACATCTTTGACAAGGTGCTGAATGGTACAGCTACTGCGCAGCAGACCAACTGTGTCCTTGCCAATGCGGCCTTCGCGATACGGGTACTCTGTCCGGAAAAAAGTATTGCTATCTGCATAGAAGAGGCACGCGAATCGCTGGTAAGCGGAAAAGCGATGCAAAAATTCAGGAAATTTGTAGCACTCAATTCTTAGTGATGCCTTCTTGTAGCGAAATTACGCAGAGGAATAATTATTCTTTGAGTGAGATTTGATTTTAAATTGAGATAGAAGCCAGATGGAAAATCTATGGAGACAGAAAAAGAGTCCACAGAGATGGAAAATCGCAAGCGATTTTCTCCTCTGAGATCTTTTATTCCTCTCCAATGTCCGACTATTAATTGTCTAAATGTGCATGCCAAGTAGTATAATTATAAAAGATTACAATTACCTCTGTGTTAATTTTTGAAACTTTGCCTTAAAACAAGATAAATGAAAGACATTTTGCAGGAGATCATCGCCCACAAACGCATCGAAGTGGAAAAGCAGAAACAGCTTGTTCCGCCTGAGAAGCTTGCGCAACAACTCGCCCAACCGACACTCAGGGCCACCAAATCGATGCGTTCGGCACTGGCCTCCTCCCCTACCGGGATTATCGCCGAATTCAAGCGCAAATCGCCCTCCAAAGGGTGGATCTTCCCCGGAGCCGAAGTAAATGAGGTGGTCCCTGCATACGAAGCTGCCGGGGCCTCTGCATGCTCCATCCTGACCGATGAACGCTTCTTCGGAGGGTCGCTTGAGGATCTTCGACAAGCCCGGCAAATGGTTTCACTCCCATTGCTGAGGAAAGAGTTCATCATCGATTCTTACCAGCTGACAGAAGCACGGATCGCAGGAGCAGATGCAATTCTGCTGATAGCCGCGGTGCTCGCACCGGAAGAATGTTATACCCTGGCCAAAGCGGCGCATGAATTGAATCTGGAGATCCTGCTCGAAATTCACAACGAAAACGAACTGGGGCATCTCAACGATTGCGTCGATATGCTGGGAATCAACAACCGCAACCTGGACACTTTCAAAACTTCGCTAGGCCACTCCTACCAGCTGGCTGAACGACTCCGGCAACTGGACAGCAATGTTTTGCTTGTCTCAGAGAGCGGAATATCAGAACCATCCACCATTGCCGCACTTCGGGCAGAGGGTTTTCGAGGTTTCCTTATCGGCGAGACCTTTATGCGGGGCGGAACTCCCAGTGCGACCCTGACGAAATTTATTAATGGAATAAGCCATGCTGATTAAAGTTTGCGGAATGAGAGAACCCGGCAACATCGGACAGGTGGCTGCCATCTCCGGTATCGACCTTATCGGACTGATCTTCTACGAACGTTCGCCAAGGTATGTCGATTCGGCAGATACAGCCCTTTCGGTTGCCTCGCTCACTTCCGTGAAGGTCGTTGGCGTCTTTGTGAATGCAACTCTGGACGAGGTGGCAGCAAAATGCAAGGATTACCGCCTTGATTATATCCAGCTTCATGGGATTGAAACACCTGAATACATGATTTCCCTCCGCGAACTACTTCCTGACAGGGTTAAAATTATCAAGGCATTTCCCATCCAAAATGCCGAAGACCTTAAGCGCATTTCCGGGTACGAAGGACTCTGCGACTACTTCCTTTTCGACACTAAAACATCCGGCTATGGAGGTTCCGGTGAAGCTTTCGTCTGGAACATCCTACAGCAATACAAGGGGTTCACGGAGTTTCTGCTCAGCGGTGGTATTTCCCCCGACAGCCTGGAAGCGCTGAGCCGGTTTCAACACAAACTTTGCGCCGGGGTGGACATGAACAGTCGTTTCGAAACAGCGCCCGGAATAAAAAATATCCCTTTACTCAAAGAATTTGTACAACAACTCATACAGAACAAGCGATGAACCGTCTTACCCAACTTTTCAAAAATCAGCAGCAAAAGATCCTTTCCGTCTATTTCACGGCCGGTTACCCCAAACTGGAGGACACACTACCGATCCTTACCGCTCTACAGGAAAATGGCATCGACATGGCCGAGGTGGGAATCCCCTTCTCCGATCCGATGGCCGATGGTCCGGTGATACAGCAATCTGCCGGCGATGCCCTGCACAACGGAATGTCGCTCAGGCTGCTCTTCGACCAGCTGAAGGAGGTTCGCAAAACTGTAAAAATGCCATTGGTGATGATGGGCTATCTCAACCCGATCATGCAGTACGGATTCGAAAAATTCTGCCAATCCTGTTCAGAGGTGGGCATAGATGGCATGATCATCCCCGATCTCCCCTTCGCCGACTACCTGGCCAACTACAAGTCAATCGCCGCAAGCTCCGACCTGAAGATGATCATGCTGATCACTCCCGAAACCGAAGAGACAAGGATACGGATGATCGACGAACAGACGGAAGGATTTATCTACCTTGTCTCGAGTGCCTCCACCACCGGTGCGCAGCAGGCTTTTGATGATTCCAAGCAGGCCTATTTCACCAGGGTTTCGAATATGAAGCTGCGCAATCCGCTTTTGGTGGGATTTGGCATCAGCAACAAAGAGACCCTTGATGCCGCATCGGCCCACACCAACGGCGCCATCGTAGGCAGCAAGTTTATCCAGTTGCTGGGCGAGTGTGACACAGCGGATAAGGCGGTGAAAGAGCTGTTGAAAGCGGTGAGAAATTAATAATTACAGATTAAAGATGGCGGATCTTTGAAGCCTCTGCATTTTATCTCTTTTGCCCGGATGGGCATCAAGCTTCATAGAAAAACCTGCCACCCTGCATGTTTTCCCGGATGGGAATAAACCGCAATCATATCCATGGACCGACGGTGAAGATTTGTAATGGTTCCTCCAATCTTTGTCTATCCCCTGCCGGGGAAACCTCATCTCTCCGGCATATGCTCTATGAATCTTAATGCTCATCCAGGCAATTTGATGGAGTGCCTAAACGGATGTTCCTCTCCGGGAAGTCAATACCACAAATATTTATACACTAAACTACCTATCTAACTAAGTTTAGATCTCCTGCTTGAAAACATATTTTCTCGTAAAATCATTGATATTCAAATATTTTACGTATATTTATGCTGCCTATTACCGTCAAAAACCTGCGTCATACACCCAAAATCGGCGTATACAGTAAGGTTCATTGAGCATATGAAAGTTATTTCATAGCTAAAGTTAAGTGCGATACTGAAAATTCTTTTTCTAAATCAATCTTATTATGGAGACTCATGATAAAACCAAAGATGAACTCATCAAAGAGTTACAGGAATTGCACAAGAAATATAATTCCTTGAAAAAATTGTACGACAATATCATTACTAAAAGCATCCTGACGGAAGAGGAATTACGGGAAAACCAGGAATTATTCCGCAAAGCGCTCGATTTAGGAGTTGTTGGTATGGCCACCACCCATCCATATTCCTTCTATTTCCTTTCGGCGAATAAACAGCTTTGCGAAATGGTAGGATATACCGAAGAAGAATTGATGCAAAAAACATGGGCTGAAATAACATTCCCAAAGGAGAAGGTTGATGAGGATAGTGCCAATGTGTTGAAATTGCTGAATGGGGAAGTAAATGGCTATGTGATGGAGAAGCAGTATCAACACAAAGACGGTCGCATGATTGATATTACGCTTTCAGTACAAGGTGTTACAAAAAAAGACGGATCCATCGACTATATTTTAATCCTTGTTGACGATATCACCCAACGGAAGCAAGCTGAACGGGAACTAATCAAAGCAAACAAAGAACTCACCTTTCAAAACGCTGAGAAAGAAAAACGGGCGGCAGAGTTAATCATTGCAAGAGAACAAGCAGAACAAAGCGACCGTCTAAAATCTGCATTTCTTTCCAACATGTCCCATGAGATACGGACACCAATGAACGGCATCCTGGGATTTGCCGAGTTGCTGAAAGAACCAAATCTTTCAGGAGAAGAACAACAAGAATATATTAAAATCATAGAGAAAAGCGGTTCCCGTATGCTCAATATCATCAACAATATAGTTGATGTTTCTAAAATAGAAGCTGGTCTGGTGAAAATTGATATCAAGGATACCAATATTAACGAGAAAATCGAATTCATTTATAACTTATTTAAACCTCAGGTTGAAGAAAAAGGTATGCAGCTTTTATTTAGAAATACCTTACCGGCAAAAGAAGCCACCATCAAAACAGACAATGAGAAAGTCTATTCTATTCTTTCCAACCTCGTTAACAATGCCATTAAATATACGAATGAAGGCAAAATAGAATACGGTTATGCGAAAAAGGGCGACTATCTAGAATTCTATGTGAATGATAATGGAATCGGGATTCCAAAAGAGAGGCAGGAAGCCATCTTTGAACGTTTTATCCAAGCAGATATTTCAGATGTTCAAGCCAGACAAGGAGCAGGTCTTGGATTAAGTATTGCAAAGGCATATGTGGAAATGCTGGGAGGGAAAATTTGGGTAGAAAGCGAACCCGACAAGGGTTCAACATTCTATTTTACCCTGCCCTATCATATTGAACAGAACGAAAAATCCAGTGTTCGAAAAGTTGTTCCACCTGAAAGCGTAAAAAAACTAATAGAAAATTTGAAAATATTGATCGCCGAAGACGATGAAGCATCTAAAATATTAATTTCTAAAGCTGTAAATGATTTTAGCAGGGAAATAATTGAGGTAGAAACAGGCATTGAAGCAGTTGAAATTTGCCGAAAGCACCCGGATATAGATTTAATTCTCATGGATATTCAAATGCCACATTTGAACGGACATGAGGCAACGCGTCAAATCCGCATATTCAACAAGGATGTTGCCATTATAGCGCATACGGCTTTTGAACTGGCAGGCGACAGGGAAAAGTCGATAGAAGCGGGGTGTAACGATTATATTACAAAACCCATCAACAGGATTGAATTGCTTTCAATAATGCAAAAGCATCTCCTAACCAACTAATATGTCGCTAAGCGAACTTTACCAGAAACAAAGCCAACAGCAGTGTAATAATCGATACAATCATGATGAAATTGCCGAATTTCCCCACATTCTCCTCCGAATCGCGGGCGATGTAGCCGGTGATCACCCCTATCACCGCGAAGAGAATCAGAATGGAGGCAATCACTGTATAGCCAGATAACAAGGTGATCGCAACAATACCGGGCAGTCCAACCAATGTGATGAGCAGCACCGTCAGACATCCTTTGGCCTGAATAAACTGAAAGAAAACGGAAAAGAATTTGATCAGGAAATAGGCAATAAGCACCACAAAAAGCATGGCAGGAACAACCAACCAGGGATTATGCAGATCATACTTAAATACCGATTCCAATGTATCCATGGTGCAAAGGTAGAAAAATGTCGGACACCTTCTTCACCCCTCATTTGTGCACGATGGCCCTGATCATTTGCTGAAACATCACCAGATGAATAGGTAAGAGTCCCCACCAATAGATCCTTCCGCTCAGCCCTTTCGGCATAAAGGTAGCAGTCTGGGTAAGGTAAAATCCATCATCTCTCAATACAATCTTAAATTCGAGCCAGGCTTCTCCGGGCACCTTCATTTCGGCAAAGAGAAGCAAACGTTTGTTGGTACGATCAGCAATCAAAACCCTCCAGAAATCGAGCGCATCGCCCGGATTGAGATCTGTCGCATTCCGGCGTCCGCGACGCAGTCCGACACCACCTACCATTTTATCAATCACCCCACGAATACTCCAGATCCAGTTGGCGAAATACCAGCCTTTGTCACCGCCGATGGAGAAAACTTTTTCCAGCACCTTATCAGGATCGTCTTCAATTTTGAGGCTTCTTCGATCACGGAGTATACCAAAAACCGGAACATCCAGGTATCCGAAAAGCTGGTTGCTTTTGGTCATGGAGACTGCATCGGTCCAACTGGAAGCGACTGTATCAAGGTTGATGCGTATCAAGGCCCTTCTGCAGGCTTCCCGGTAGGTTAACGGTTCGATGCCCAACATCTGCTGAAGCCTGTTGTCCTTGCAAACTACCTCAACTTTCATGCTGTCGACCAGATTGGCAGCCAGGTAATAGGATGTGGAAGTGACAAAATAAAGCCAGTAGGAGGACATTCTGGGACTAAAAAAGGGAACAACGCCGATCCATCTTTTTAGACCACGCACTTCTGCATATTGTAACAACATCTCCTTGTATGACAATATTTCGGGTCCGCCGATATCAAAAATGTCATCATAGGTCTTTGGGTTGAGCATGCAACCGGTGAGGTATTTCAGCACATCGGCAACACCAAGCGGCTGACAGAGCGTTTTAACCCATGCTGGTGCAACCACAACCGGAAGAATCTCCATCAGATCGCGGATGATCTCGAAAGAGGCGCTCCCACTGCCTACTATAATACCGGCACGCAGCACAGTGAGATGTTTACCTGACTCGCGGAGCAGATCCTCCACATTCTTTCTGGATTGAAGATGCCTCGAAAGCTTTGCCGAATTCGAGATTCCGCTGAGGTATATAATCTGTTTACAATTGGTTTTGCTGATGAAGGTGGCGAAATTTCTTGCCGACAATGCCTCCTCTTCCATAAATTGACCGATCGAAGAGGACATGGAATGAACCAGATAAAATGCTACATCAAGATCCAGCGAATGGAGGTGGTCAGGAATGGGTTTCAGCAAATCAATTTCATGTCCCACTACTTTCGCGTTCGTTTGTGTGGGCACAATTAACCGTTCCAGGCTTCTTACAAAGCAGGTAACATCGTGCCCGTTATCAGAAAGATTCTGAAGCAGCCTCTTGCCAATATAGCCGGTACTACCCGTCAACAATACCTTCATTCCAGCAAATATAAGACAGTTATGAGTTATAAGTTATGAGTTATGGAAGTGATTTATAACTCATAACCCATAACTCATAACTCCTATTCATACAGCACTTTGTGGCATTCCGAACAGAAAGAGGTTTTCCAGGCTCCTTTGATTTCGATAGGATGGACAAATTCCAGCGCCTTATCGACTGAACTATTGGTTACATTACCTGTAGGGCCCTGGTTGACGATGGTATGACAAAGGTTACAGTCGCGCGAAATCGTCTCACCCTTTTCGGTTTTGTGACGATCGGAGTGACACCTGAAGCAGCCGTCCGATTCGAGGTGACCAATGTGGTTCAGGTAACGTGTGGCATCCGCCTTCATGAAGGGGAATGCATTGATTTTATATTCGGCCTGAATTGCGGCAATGGCATCAGTGATTCTCTTCGACTCTTTTGCATAGACATCAGGATGTTCGCCTTTATAGAAATCAACAACGGTCTGGTTGATCATATTCATGGCCGAATCCATGCTGGTGTAGGAAGTTTTCAACGCCTCCATCGCTGCCTTTTTGATGTATGGAAGATCCTTCGGAATCTTTCCGGCTACCATGGCATTGTTGATATAGAAGGTTGGTGAGTTGTAGAGGTGGGAAGGTCGGTTGTGGCAGTCCATGCAGTCCATAGTCCTGGCAGGAATCGAATCAAGGGTTGCCTTTGTGACTGGATTTTCGCTATCCATGAAGGTTTTAACCTCTCCGGTCTTCAGATTGGTCATTTTCACCCATGGAATGCTCTCCCTGTCTTTGGTTGTAGAGACATATTCTATCTTGAAATTCTTGTTGATGTGCCAGTGGATTCCCTCTGTCAGACCTTGAGCGCTATATTCCGGACCGATTTTCATCATCAGGGAGTTGTTCCACTCGGTGCTGGCAGAGTCGGTCAGGTAGGAGCGAATGTTGATCAGCTTTCTGGAATAGAATTTCTCGGGCCAGTGACAACGTTCGCAGGTTTCGCGGGCCGGTCTCAAATTGTGCAATGGGGTTTCTATCGGACGGGAAAACTTTTTAAATGTGACCGAATAGACCTGATAAAGTCCTGACAATTTGGATTTTATATACCAGTCGGCCCCTTCGCCAACGTGACATTCCACACAGGCAACACGGGCATGGGGAGAGTGCTGGTAAGAGACATATTCAGGTTCCATTACCTGGTGACAAAGTTTGCCGCAGAACTCAACAGATTCGGTATATTGGAATGCCTTGTAACTTCCCATCGCCGAAATCAATAACAGAATAACTGTGATGACAGAGATTGTAATGAACCCTGAACGAAATTTAGGGTCATTCAGGTTCCATATGGGCCAGGCACCCGGATCTTCAGGCGTTGTTTCTTTCTTACGGATACGAAGAATGATACCTAAAGGAATCAATACCAAGCCAATGACCAAAAACATTGGTACGATAATGTAAATGTATAAACCCAAATAGGCGTTACTCTGAGCTGAAAAAAGTGAGAAAAGAAATAAAACAAGTATCACTAGCAAACTGTTGGCTGCGATAACAAACCCGGTAAGGCTCATCCAGTTATAAAAACTTCTTGATGGTTTCATCCGATAGTTATTTGTTTTTTAATGCCGGATGGAACTCGCATGTGAATATTCCCCCGTCTGTGTGATTGTAACGAACATGCTCGTTTCATAAATCTGTTAATAATTTGATTTCGGCCAAAATTATAGCTTTTCATCTATATATCTAGATGCGTTGTGCAAAAAAGATTCATTCTCAATAAGTGATGAATTTTAGCAAATATGGATGACCATCCCATTACATCAAAAGTTTATGTGATATTTTTTACGACTTTTGAGTACCAAAAAGATTGCGCATGGCCCAAGACATAACCACACTGAAAGACGTTCACCGGCTGGTGGATGCATTTTACGCCAAAGTAAGGGAAGACGGGACGATCGGTCACTTTTTCAACGATCGGCTGGAAGGGAAATGGGAAGCCCACCACAAAAAGCTTTACCGCTTCTGGCACACAGTTTTGCTCCGGCGTCCCGACTATTTTGGGAATCCTGTACCGATGCATTTTAACATGCAGATAAAAAAAGAACATTTCGATCACTGGTTAGAGGTGTGGTGCACTACCGTGGATGAGCTCTTTGAAGGAATGATCGCCGATCGGGCCAAGTTCAGGGGCAAAACGATTGCGAAAGCGTTTTATAGCAAGATAAAAAAAGCCGACGGAGAAGGTTCCGGAACCTGAGGATTGAGTTTGGTCCAACCTGAAAAAGTTGGGCATACGTGCAACTATTGCTTAAAAAAGTGAGGATCTTACCAAAGCTCAAATGGAAATTGTACCTTTAAGTTTTTAAATAGCTAAACCTGAAATTAATTTATGCCCACCTTACACTGGATAGGAAAAGAGAAGGTTATTAATCATCATTTGGATGTTCCGTTTAAAGTATTGGAACACTCCTACGGCTTTGACAATGGAAAACAGTCTGACAAAGAAACCAATAGCGGAAACAAAATTATTCATGGCGACAACCTCGAAGCGCTGAAAGCATTATTACCCGAATATGAAGGAAAAATAAAATGTATTTACATCGACCCACCATACAATACAGGTAACGAAGGATGGGTTTATAATGATAATGTAAATGATCCAAAATTCAAAAAATGGCTGCATTCGGTAGTTGGTAAAGAGGGAGAAGACCTAAGCCGACACGATAAATGGCTTTGTATGATGTATCCACGGCTTGTTTTGCTAAAAAAATTATTGTCAGATGATGGTTCAATTTGGGTATCTATGGATGATAGTGAGTCTCATAGATTGCGAATTATCCTTGATGAGATTTTTGGTGAGAATAAGTTTATTGCATGTAATATCTGGCAGAAAAGATACTCAAGAGAAAATAGACAAGCGATTGGGGATACACATGAATTCATTTACGTATATGCAATGAATCCCGATAAATTTAAAATCCAAAGAAATAAGTTGCCTCTTGGTGCGAAACAATTAAAAGTTTATAAAAATCTTAATAACGATCCTAACGGAGCATGGAGAGCAACCTCATTTTCTGCCCAGGGGTTTAGACCAAATCAGATGTATGAAATTGTGTCGCCAAAAACAGGAAAAAAATTTACTCCACCTGAAGGATCATGTTGGAAAAAAATTGAATCAGAATATTTTAAACTTTTTGAAGATAATCTGATTTACTTTGGAAAGGATGGCAATGCAATGCCACAAAGGATTCAATATTTAAAAGATATTGAGGGTATTGCGCCTTGGACGTGGTGGCCGCACGAGGAAGTTGGCCATACAGATGAATCAAGAAAAGAAATTCAAAAAATATTTGGTTCACAAACCATATTTGATACCCCAAAGCCAGTAAGACTAATAGAAAGAATAGTTCATATAGCTTGTAATAAAGGTGATACCATACTTGACTCTTTTGCCGGATCAAGTACCACGGCTCACGCTGTCTTAAACTTGAATAAGCAAGACAATGGCAATCGAAAGTTTATTCTGATTGAGATGGAAGATTATGCTGAAACAATTTCTGCCGAGCGTATTAAAAGGGTCATCAAAGGATATGGAGAAACAGAAGGCAAAGACGGTAGTTTCGACTATTACGAATTGGGGCAACCCATGTTTATTGAAGAAGGCGTTTTAAATGAAGCGGTTGGTCTTGAGAAGATTCGCCAATACGTTTTTTACACCGAAACAAAAACAGCACTTATCGAATTAAAGCACAAAGACAATGACACCTTTTTGGGCAAGCACAACCAAACAGCCTATTACTTTAATTATGAGTCGGAAAAGGTAACAACGTTGAACCATGATTTTTTAGCAACCATGAAAACAAAAGCGGAGCAGTATGTAATTTATGCCGATAACTGCCTGCTTACCAAAGATTACATGACTAAGAATCATATTATTTTTAAGAAAATACCACGAGACATAACGAGATTTTAAAGTTAGGGAGGATAATTATCATGATAACGCGAATAAAAATAAATGGTTTTAAAAGTTTGGTTCAAAGTGAACTGTACTTAGGACCGTTCACTTGTATTGCCGGAGCTAATGCAATAGGGAAATCTAATTTCTTTGATGCACTTTCTTTCTTGTCAAGACTTGCTGACAAAACAATTATAGAAGCGGCAAAATCTGTTAGAAGCGAAAATCAGAAACACTCCAATATTCGAGACATATTTTACAGAAGCGGTTCCGATTTTATATCCGAGATTTCTTTTGAAATCGACATGTTAATTCCTTCAAAAGGCATCGATGATTTAGGACAAACAGCCGAGGCAACCATCACCAGTTTGAGATATAAATTGGAGCTTAAATTGAATGATGAATCAAGTGAAAGAGAACCTATAGAAATCATCAAAGAGGAGTTACTACCAATCACATTGCGAGAAACTCAAAAAAATATATATTTCAAAAAAAGCAGTGATTGGTTAGCATCTGTATTAAGAGGAAGACGCTCTGGGTCACCTTTTGTTTCAACAAAAGAAGGTGTTATTAAACTTCATTCCGACTCTTCAGAGAAAAAGAGAGGTGGTCGAACAACTGAGTTTATTGCGGAAAAAATGCCAAGAACTTTGCTATCAACAGTTACAGCTGAATCGCCAACAGCATTTTTAGCCAGACAGGAAATGCGTAACTGGATGATGTTGCAATTCGAACCAAGCGCTTTACGGCAACCTAATTCTATTTATGATGTAAAAAATGCCGAGATAAAAGCGAATGGGCTCAATTTACCTGCAACTCTATTTAGACTGCATTCTGAGAAAAGAGATAAAGATGTCTATCAGACACTTACGAATAAATTAAAAGAATTAGTTGAAGATGTGAATGAAATCTCGATTGATAAGGATGAAAAAAGAGATTTATTAACGCTTCAAATTAAGTTTAGAGATGGACTTACTTTACCCGCTCAATCCTTATCAGATGGGACTTTGCGCTTTTTAGGATTAGCCATTATAGAAGAAGACAGCTCTGGTAGTCGCCTCATTTGTCTGGAAGAACCTGAAAACGG
>Ga0172379_10002183_pt1 | contig 35663 bp, 25 predicted proteins | sample GrowelOW334metaG_FD_119756 | JGI IMG/M metagenome (GOLD analysis project Ga0172379, IMG submission 119756) | Groundwater microbial communities from an aquifer near a municipal landfill in Southern Ontario, Canada - Groundwater well OW334 metaG | ecosystem: Environmental > Aquatic > Deep... | reverse complement strand
GGTATAAATAAATCGATGAAAATGTTTGATTGCAAATCATGCCGGGCAATTTTAAGGAGAAAAGCGAATGGAATTTCTGAAAAGTGCTGAATAACATGCAAAAATTAAGTAGCAGCCTTACGTCATCAACGCGAGTATTATCTACTTATTGTTGATTATAGAGGCTAATTCCCAGTATAGCCATCTAAAGTTTGGATAACGCCAAATAAAAGCTTGGGTTTATTAATCGTTAAAGCGTTGATGGTGATCTTTACGGCGGTGATTGTCGCCATCATGATTGTCATATTGATGATGGTTTTCGTTTTCCACGTGGAGGTTAAAGTTACGGCTACCCCAATCATTATCACTTCTGTTGTCATGTTGATAGCGGGGGCTTGGGTAGTCCTTGTTCCAAGGGGGCGGGGCGTTGTATTGGTCATAATGGCGATGCGGAAAATTTCCTTTATCCCGGCCATAGCCATTATCATAATAACCGTATGTTCCGCCATAATAGTTTCTATGTATAACGGTATATCCGCTACTATAAGAGCCGGTATCAGGATAGTAGAAATATTGCCGTGGATGGTGGGCGCAAGCATTCAGCAGTAACACCAGGCTAACGGGTAGCATTATTTTAGGTAGCGGGTTCATTCTTATAGCCTGGGATAGTTAACCTGAGTTAAAGAGTATTTGAACAACACTGAATGCTGAATGAATCGAAAATAACAAGTAAAGGGATACGATGAAATACGAAGTAATTGATGCACGCATTACGCCTGAAGGCCGTTTGGATGTTTTGTCCAAGGCCGAAGTAACCAAGCTTCTTGATACCAGTCAGGGCGGACTCTATCGAGTATTCCGCAACTGCTCGCTCGCGGTTTTGAATTGCGGCAGCGCTATGGATGATGGCAAGGAGTTGCTGGAGCGTTATCCTGATTTTGAAATTCGCGTTGTTCAGGAAGAGCGCGGCATCAAGCTGGAGGTTAAAAACGCCCCGGCTCATGCCTTTGTTGACGGCAAGATGATTAAAGGGATTAATGAACACCTGTTTGCGGTGCTTCGTGACATTATCTATGTCAGCGACGAGATCAATGATAATCCGAAATTTGACATGGAAACATCGAGCGGCATCAGCAACGCGGTTTTCCATATCCTGCGCAATGCTAATATCCTGCGTCCAATGGCTAACCCGAATCTGGTGGTGTGCTGGGGCGGGCACTCAATCAGCCGTAAAGAATATGACTACAGCAAGGTAGTCGGACACGCAATGGGTTTGCGCGGCCTGGATATTTGTACCGGCTGCGGGCCGGGCGCGATGAAAGGGCCGATGAAGGGCGCCACCATCGGGCATTCCAAGCAGCGCATTAAAAATGGACAATATCTGGGCATATCCGAGCCCGGCATTATTGCGGCCGAGTCGCCTAATCCGATTGTCAATGATCTGGTCATCCTGCCGGATATTGAAAAACGCCTGGAAGCCTTTGTCCGCACCGGGCATGGCATTGTAGTGTTTCCCGGTGGCGCGGGTACGGCGGAAGAAATCCTGTATATATTGGGGATCTTGCTGCACCCGGATAATAAAGACATGCCGTTCCCACTGATATTTACAGGCCCTGACAGTTCCGGGAATTATTTTGAGGGGATCGATCAATTTATTGTCAGCACCTTGGGTAAAGAAGCGCAGCAGCGGTACAAGATCATTATTGACGATCCCGATCTGGTCGCCCGCGAAATGCTGGCGGGAATCAAACAGGTGCGTGAATTTCGTAAAGAAAAAGGCGATGCCTATTATTTCAACTGGTCGTTGAAAATCGATCAGGTATTTCAAAAGCCGTTTATACCCACGCACGAAAACATGAGAAATCTTGCCTTGCATAAGAACCAGGAGACTCATTTGCTTGCCGCTGATTTGCGCCGCGTGTTTTCCGGCATAGTGGCCGGTAATGTAAAAGACGAGGGGATTCGCGCCATCGAACAATACGGCCATTTCGAAATTTGCGGCGATGCAGACATCATGGCACTTATGGATTCATTGTTGGCTTCATTTGTTGAGCAGCATCGTATGAAGTTGCCGGGGAAAAAGTATTTGCCCTGTTACCGCATCATCAAATGATAATGTGTGATGTATTGAGCGATAATTAGAATGGTCTAAGTTTTTGCGTTTTCTTTTAGACAGAAGCAGCCGATAATAGCGACATTGTTAATTCAACCACGGGGAAAAAATGAGCAACGTATTTAGTTTTACAGGCACAGTCGGCCGCGATGCGGAAGTCAGGTATTTGCCATCGGGGCAGGCGGTATTGAATGTCACCGTAGCCAACAATATCGGTTTTGGCGATAAACAGCAAACCTTATGGGTGAGAGTCGCTTTATGGGGTAAGCGCGCGGAAGGGTCGTTGAAAGATTATCTGAAAAAAGGCCAGCAGGTGTTTGTTTCGGGCGAACTGACTCAACGCGAATATCAGGCGAATGACGGCACAACTAAGGCCAGTCTGGAGCTTAATGCCAATATTCTTGATTTGGTTGGCGGCCAAGGTAGAAGAAGCGAGTCTGGCCAGCAACCGCAACAAAACTATCAGCAAGCGCCCGCTCAGCAAGGCGCCGGCCACGATAATTTTGACGCGCCGTATGATGACGATATCCCCTTTTAGTTACTACCGTGTATATTTTTGTCAAGAATATCTATAGAACCCGCAGTTTTGTGGGTTTCTTATTTTAATTCCGTTAAATTTATCTGGCCCGAAAATTATTATTGGCCACCATGAAAAAATGTTAGTTTTTAGTTAAAGAGAATATTGTATACAAACAAAAGTAGTGTGCATTTTGCAATTTTTTAGATGGTGAACGCTACTCATTACGCATTGCTGATCGATAGTCGTGGATTGCCACTCTGGTATCCAGCATTATTTACGACGACACACGTTCGGAATGCGAGTAAGGCTCCGAATACAATGGTGACCATTTTGTCGGCGATTCGTGTTGTGTGGCCTGGACTCAGTCGCATGGAGTCAGCCTGAGCTTGGTACAACCTGCACAGCCGCGTGTCAGTGGTACTGATGTGGCTACACTAAACCCGACACATTTTTTAAAAGACTCTCTAACAAAGAGTGAGTCCAAATGAGTCAAGAAAAACCAAACACCTATACAACCGAATTCAGCGCCTCAGCCGTCAAGCTAGCGAACGAATCGGATAAACCTTAGCCAAATATCTCGGTATTAACGTCAATACCCTGCAACCTGGGTGGCAAATACAGTTCCCACAGAGCATGATAAAACGGTGTGAACCGATGAGCATCTCTACGACGAACTCAAGTGCCTCAAGAAAGAAGTTGCCCGGCTAACCGAGGAGCGCAAAAGGCCGCAGCGTACTTTGCCAAGGAGCAATGGTGAAGTACGCCTGGATAAACAGCATGCAACCGAGTTTGCGGTGGATGCGATGTGTCGGTTCCTGCAGGTATCGCGAAGCGCTGACTACGATTGGTTACATCGTGTTCCCACGACGGGCGAAAAAGAAGATACCGATCTTGTAGGTATTCTCCAAGCGTATTCAAAAGCCGGGCAACTGCTGGGATATGCGGTTTCGGAAAGCTTCTTCCATACCTTGAAAACCGAGCTTATTCATCATCAGACCTATCAAACCCGATCTACTGCAAAACAGGCTGTATTCGAATATATAGAAGTATTTTATAACCGCGAGCGGCTCCATCCGCCAATGGCTATACGGCACCTGTAGACTACGAATTGCTGCTTAACTGTGTGTCCGGAAAAGGGAGTTGACAGATTATATTCTAGCGCGTAATCTGATGCGCATAATGTAAATTTAGTGTGTAACATGCCAAAAATAGGTGTCTGAAATGAAATATCTTGTGAAGAATATGACACGTAGACCCGTTTCGATTTTGTGTAACAGTGGTCAATCCTACCACCTGCCGCCTAAGTATGAACATGAAATGGCAGGAATTGAAATTGAGAATAACGTATTCATTAAAAAACTACAGAACCGGCAAATTATTGAGTTGACGCCTGTGGCTTCTCGGAATGAGACTGCAAAACCAAGGTCGTCAAATAAGATTGAGTCACCGACGGGAGATGAAACAACCAAGAAGCATTCATAACGTGATGTTCTATATTCAACATGCCAGTTCTTACTGAATAAAATTTGATAATAGAGGGAGGCGACTGATGGTTACACCAACCTATCCTGGGGTATATGTGGAAGAAGTATCGAGTGGTGTGCGCCCTATTACGGTGGCGAGCACGTCGACAGTGGCATTTATTGGCCAAGCAGAAAAAGGAAGTATCAGCGAAGCCAAACGCATATTTAATTTCACCCAATTTCAATCCAACTATGGCGGATTTATGGCAAGTTCTTATCTTGCGCATTCCGTTTATCAATTCTTTAACAATGGAGGTTCGATTGCCTATGTTGCGCGTGTTGCAGGTGCAAATACTGCAACAGCCAATATGACGTTGGCAGATAGAGCGACAGCGACACATGCCACAGTCGCTATTTCAGCCGCCAGTCCAGGTGTATGGGGAAATGATATTGAGATCGAGATAAGCGATGGCACCGTGGATGCAGATAATGATTTTAACATCTACATTTATCAAGGATCGGGCGCAAATGCCAAACTGCTTGAGACGTTTGAAAATCTCAGCATGCTGAGCAATACAAGCAACTTTGTTGAAGCGGCGACGGGGACGTCAAAATACATTCGTGTTGCTGTTGATGATTCAAATCTGACACTTTCTTCTCTGGAAGCGAGGGGAGCTAGTATGGGGGGTGGTGCGCCCACTGCATTGGCTGCGCCCGCAACCCGTTTGCGTATTAATATTGATGGCGATGGGTATCAAGAAATCAACTTAACGGCGGGTGTCGGTGCCGCCGCAGAGCAAGCCACGAATTTGACAACACCGATCAATATCGCTAAGGCATTGCAGTATGCCGTGCGCAATAGCATCGCTCCATTACGTGCTTCGACTGGCTTAAATGCATTTAGTAAATTTACTTCAGCGATTGAAACGATTGATGGTGTGGATGTGTTGGTGCTGCGTTCTGGGACGTCGAAGGCGTCGTCTTCTGTGACTGTGGCCAGAGCGAGCGATAATGCAAATAATGCGACTGGTTATCTTAAGATCGGTAAACTCGATGGCGGAAGCGAAACCCTTGGAGCAGCGATTACTCGACCAAGGAATATTAGTTATGCCGTTAACGGTTCACGCTATGCACTAGGTGATCATAGTCCTGTCAGTGCAACTGGTCCGGTAATTTCTATACAAGCTGGTTCGGATGGTGATCCTATTGTCAATGAACAGCCTTACATTGACGCGTTGGATTTATTAAACGACAAAGATGATGTCAGCATGCTGTGTATTCCCGGCGTCGCATCCCCCAGTTTATTCGGTGAAGCCATAAACTATTGTGAAGGGCGACCGCTTAGCGATTGTTTCTATGTAGGCGATATGCCACAAGATTATGACACCGTTGGAGAAGCGCAAGGCTTCGTTGGTGGCATTTCCCCCAAGAATTCTTATGGGGCAGTTTATATGCCTTGGTTATATATGAATGATCCCACGGGTGCATCGACTCAACCGATTGCCGTGCCTCCTTCCGGATTTATCGCTGGCATGTATGCGAAGACGGATGCCAAACGCGGTGTCTGGAAGGCTCCGGCGGGCACTTCCGCAGCTGTGGCAGGCGCAACCGGATTGGTTGTTAACTTAACGGATGTCGAGCAAGGCCTGCTCAATCCTACGCCTTATCATGTCAACGTGATTCGCGAGTTTGCTGCATCTGGTCGTGTCATCTGGGGTGCGCGCACGATTACCAGCGATACAGAGTGGAACTATATTCCGGTACGACGCGTGGCTATCTTGTTGCGCGTTAGCATCTATCGAGGTATTCAATGGGCTGTGTTTGAACCAAATGATGAGCCCTTGTGGGCTGCCTTACGTTTGAATATTACCTCATTCATGATGACACTGTATCGCCGTGGCGCGTTTCAAGGTAGCAAACCATCGGATGCCTTCTTTGTCAAAGTCGATAATGAAACTACCACACAAGATGATATCGACGCAGGCATAGTCAATATCCATATAGGCTTTGCACCGCTAAAACCAGCCGAGTTTGTCATGGTGCAGATTAGTCAAAAGGCAGGACAAAAAGGCTGATGCGAGCTTTCTAAGCAAATAACGAAATGGAGAAATGCAATGCCAAAGTTTTCAGTTAACACCCATCGCGAAGATCCGTATAGAAATTTTAAGTTTAAGGTTAAGTGGGATAATCAATATGTTGCTGGGTTGAGCAAATGCGGTGCACTTAAAAAAACAATTGATGTGGTCGATTGGCGTGAAGCGGGTGATCCTTCGCATGGTCGTAAATTACCGGGAAAGACCAAATACGAACCCATTACCTTGGAGGCGGGTGTTACTCACGATACTGCGTTCGAGGAATGGGCAAACAAAGTGAACAATTTTGAGAGTGATTCGGCTATGTCGCTCAAGGAGTTTCGCAAAGACATCACGATTGAAGTCACAAATCTGCAGGGCGTGAGCGTGTTAGCTTATAACGTCTACCGATGTTGGGTTTCCGAATATCATGCTCTGCCTGAGTTGGATGCCAGTGGAAATGCGGTGATGATTCAAACCATCACCTTGCAAAATGAAGGTTGGCAGCGCGATGCCTCGGTGACCGAGCCAACTGAGACATAATTCTTGCTAAAAGCAGTTAGCAGCTCATGCTAAAACAAAAATATTATGTATTGCCAGCTGGCTATATCGACAGTCAGGGTGTTCTGCACAAAGAGGTCGAGTTGACACCGCTGACGGGGCGCGAAGAAGAGCTATTGGCTAATTACCATTATCCGACCGCCGCGTTAGTGACCGAAGTATTGGAGCGTTGCGTCAAACGTATTGGCACGATAGAAAGCGTAACACCTTCTTTATTGCGTGAATTGTTGGTTGCCGATAGACAATATCTTTTGCTGATGTTAAGGCAACTAACATTTGGTGATCGCATTCAAGCAACACTGCTTTGTCCGTGGCCGCATTGTGGTAAGGGTGTGGATATAGATTTTTTGATCTCTGATGTGCCGATTTCGCCTTGTGATCACGAGAAATATTATTCGCTCAATATCGAAAAATTTCCTGATGCGCAAGCCTTAGGCTTAGGCAGCGAGTCATTTATGCAAGTTCGTTATCGTTTACCTAACGGTCATGATCAAGAAGCGTTTTCGGATACGTCACGCGCTAATGATGTGCTCGCAATCACGACGCTATTGAGTCGTTGCATAATTAAGTTTGGGTGCATTAATCACCCCACGGCAGAGTGGCTCTTGCAGCTGCCGCCCGCAGTGCGGTTGCGCATTGAGCAAGAGATGGAGGCTCGAGCACCTAATCTCGAGCTGACGATGGAAGCGGAGTGTCCCGAGTGTAAACGTAGTTTTATCGCACCGTTTGAACTTCAGGATTTCTTCTTTGGCGAGTTGAAAGTCGGGACAGAATTGCTTTTTCGCGAAGTTCATTATCTGGCATTTCATTATCACTGGAGTGAACAAGAGATCATGAACATGTCCCGTGAGCGGCGCCGACGTTATATAGAAACTCTTTCAAGCGAAATTGAGAAATTGAACGATAGGATAGAGTGACGTAATGACTATTTTTGCTAACAAGCAACAACGTTTCGCACGCAGCTATTTGCAAAGCGTTATCGAGAGTGCCACGCATCCATATCGCTATCGAAAGACGCTGCACAGACTCTTGCAGAGTGGCGAAGTGTCGTCCGTCTTACGGCCTATTTATGGTAACGGCTTTCTGCCGGTTAATTTCAAATACCTATCTATGGCATTTTACGATTACGCCAATGATTACTCGCATCAGCCTTGGCAAACCGCAACCGAGTCACTGCGCCCGCTAGTTGGTTCTGTGGCAAAAACATCTCTTGAGCTTGATACTAACGAGCTTAACGAATCATCGACGCAATTTAAGCCTGCAACACCCTCGCTGGTTTCCCATGTGGATGCGTCAAGCAAGATGAAGCAAGATATCGCCAGTGATGCATTAACAAATCAACTCAGCAAGGCACGTAGAGACCAATCTGCCGATGATCTTACATCCATTACGTTACCTGGTTATGCGCGTACCCCCCAAAAGCCGCCGCCAGAACACAACATCAATTCGCCAGCTATACCGCCCAAGCAAGAGGTCAAGCGCATCCAAGGGCTTTTACATACCTTTTTAGAAAATACAAATGGGGATGTGCCAACAAAGCGGATGCAAGAAAAGTTAGCCGAACAGGTTATTCCGCAGCGCTTGCCTAAAAATTTTTCTTTGCATGAGCTTGTCAAAAAATTAGAAGAGGCGAATTTTGTGCACGATTCGCGAAATACCGAGTTTGCTAAGAACGCGGCAATTTCGAAACAGAGCGAATTGAAGCCGACAGCGCGTGTAGACGCACACCCGACGCGAATAATGCGCTTGCTAGGCGAACCTTTAACGGGTGAAGCTAGTTCTTCGCTTGCAGCGTTTAACATGGACAGTAAAGCACAACCACTTCATCAACAAAGCATTGCTCAATCACAATGGACTCAGAAGCTAGATATCACGCCCGTTGCGTCACGCCGTTTGCGTCATTCACAAGAGCAGGAGAAGATGCAACAAGAAGTGAAAGCACAGCGTACCCGGCAAGAACAACAAGACTTGGCCGTGGCCTCACCGATGCCAGGTCCTTTGCAAATTAAGCGAGTTAGGTGGGTTGACTATCAAACGACAGACGCAGTTTGGGAGCGCAGTTATATGCCGCATGTCGAATTGCGCATGTATCGTTAAGGACGCAGACCATGAGTAGTTCAACCGCAATTGGTATGGTAGGTGAATCACTAAAGACATTGCTTGAAGAAGAAATGGGAGTGACCCCATCGGCCTCTGTTACCTTGCTTGCTCCTGATGAAGTCTCTTCGACACGGCGCATAAATCTGTTTTTGTATAAGGTTCAAGAGAACGCGCACTTCAAAAATAAGGATTGGGAGGTATCGCGTACTGATCCTAAACGCATAACACCACCACCCTTGAGTTTGAATTTGTTCTATCTCATGACGGCGTATGCGCAAAATGACGCAGAGACGGGTAATACAAGCGCACATGCCATCCTGGGTGATGCTATGCGTGTCTTTCATCAATTTCCGGTAATTCCTTCTGTGCATTTAGCCGTCGGATTAAGCGATGCGCGTGAACAAGTTAAAATTATGCCTGTATCTATTGATATGGATGAGCTGAGCAAAGTCTGGAGTACTTTTAATACGCCATTTCGCTTGTCGGTTGGCTATGAAATATCGGTAGTGCAGCTCGATCTACCGGCAGACAGCGCGCAAGATATGCCGCCTCGCGTCAACGCGATCGGTGTACCGCAAATTAATGCGCCCTTTAATGTGCCCAAGGTAACGGCGATTACGCCACTATCCGGCCCAATTGGCACGACGATGACGATACATGGCGAACACATGGCGGGTTGGAAAGCCTACGTGACTATGGGCACGCAGCTTATTGCCGATGGCGTGGATATTATCGGGGAGAGTTTTGATGTCAACGTGCCCGTGGAGTTAGTTGCTGGGTATCATCGTGTGCGTATCGATATCTCCAAGCTACATCGTAGTACCTATTATTTTGAGGTGACACCATGAGCCAAGCCTCGACCATAAAAATAGAGCGTCCGGCGCCACGATTTAATGATGGCTTGAGTCATATCTCCGCGGAGTTAAAATGGCTGGATATGCTAATTGCGCGGCGTATCGCGCAATTTCGAAATCAAACGGGCGAGTTGGCAACTAAGGTAGCGGCAACGCCGGGTTACATTTCCGATGAAGAGGTCGATTGGCTGCTGCAGCGTCCGCATAATTTTTCGCAAATGAACCACGCGCATATCGACAATGCCATCAATTTGCATAAAGAAACGGTCGTTGCCAGCGTTGCTGCGAGTGAGCAAGCTGGTAGCGATTTGCCTTTGATGCGACTTTGCAAATTATTCAACTTATCTTGGTTCGAGGCGAACGTCATCTTACTCTGCCTGGCACCGGAATTGCGGCGTAAGTACGATCGCATCTATGCTTACTTGCAAGATGACGTGACGCGCAAACGCCCTAGTCTCGATTTAGCGTTGGAGTTGTTTGTTGATGATGAGAGCGAGCGTTGGTTGTTGCGGGGCCAATTGGGTGATGAAAATCAGCTTTTTGCGTATCAATTGGTTCAAGCGAGCGAAGACTTAACCAGTCCCTCCGGTTCTTCTGGGTTGTCACGATTGTTAAAGCTTGAGCCGCGCATTCTGCAATACATTCTTGGTAATAATCAATGTGATCAGCGTATCGCGCCACTGATCAAGTACATGATGGCGGAACAAAGTGAGCTGTGCGTCGATAAGGAACAATTGCATAATCTCCACCAGTTGATTCACGCGACTTTATACGCACAGACTGCTCACGAGTTACCGCTGTTGCATTTTCATGGACTGCAAGAAAGTGCTAAGCGGGAGTTAGCGTTGGCGCTATGTCAAAAGCTAAATTGTGGGTTACTCGTGCTCGATGCGCGCTCTTTGCTAAGCAGTGGAGAGCGTTTCGAAACGACGCTGCTGCTAATTTTGCGCGAGAGTATTTTGCTGCAAACACCTCTTTTAATAGAAAACATTGAAGAGTGGTTGGTGGATGAATCGGTAACACGCGGTCGTTTGCATGTACTGGTGTCGTTCTTTAAACGTTTTGGTCATTTGATTATGACGGCGGCAAAGCAAGTGTGGCCGGTGGCGTTCACTTCGTCACTAACGGTGGTTAATGTCGCGGTGGCTTTAACCAATAACACGCAACAGGAACACCTCTGGCGCCATGCTTTACAGTCTATTTGTTTTAAGGCGTCAGGACAGGAGGTGCAAGCGTTGACGCAACAATTCCGTCTCAGTGTCGCGCAAATTAAAACGGTGACCAAACAGTTACGCTTGCAAGCTATCGCTCTTGATCGCGCTTTACCCCTGTCTTATTTAGCGATGGCGTGTCGCGATGTTTCGTCTCACGGATTGAGCAGTCTCTCGGCCAATGTAAAAGCGCATTACCAATGGCAGGATTTGGTTTTACCCGAATCGCTTAAGCAACAATTGCGTGACATCTGCGCCCAAGTGCGTTTTGCGCGACAAGTGTTCGATGAGTGGGGCTTCAGTGAAAAATTCGCTTACGGGCGTGGACTGAGTGTGATGTTTTTTGGCGTATCGGGCACAGGCAAAACGATGGCGGCGCAAGTGATCGCCAAAGAGTTGCAGCATGAATTGTTCAAGATCGATTTGTCCGGTGTAGTGAGTAAATACATCGGCGAGACAGAAAAAAATCTCAATCGTATCTTTAACGAAGCGCAATCGAGTAATGCTATTTTGTTTTTCGATGAAGCCGATGCCTTGTTTGGTAAACGAACCGACGTCAGCGATGCACACGATCGTTATGCAAATATTGAAGTGAGTTATTTACTACAAAAAATGGAAGAGTACGAAGGCACCGTCATCTTGGCGACTAACCTACGTAATAACATCGATGATGCATTTTTGCGTCGTATCCGTTTTCTTCTCGAGTTTCCTTTTCCCGATGCAGCTAATCGCTGTGAGATTTGGCAAAAGTGTATTCCTTCTAGCGCGCCTGTGGATGATGAAATCGATTTTACTTGGTTGGCCGAACACATCAAGGTGGCGGGTGGCAACATAAAAAATATCGTGTTGAACGCCGCGTTCTTGGCAGCGCAACAAGGTGAAGTGTTGGCTATGCAACATTTGCTAAGTGGCTGTCAGCAAGAGTTCCACAAGATCGGCAAGCTCTGGGATGTGGATGCATTGCAGTATAAACAACAAAAGGTTAATTGATTATGGCAGATGGTTTTCCTAATAAGCCAAAGATATTGAAAGGTGCTTTCGTTGAGTATGGCTTGAGTTTGCCACCACTTTTTGTCGTCTTTCAATTCAATCCAGAGCAGTTGTCACGCAGTCGTAGTGTAAGTTTCTCTGGCCCAGGAGGTGAGGTTGAAATGGAAGAGGATAGTGCAGATGATAAAAGTAGAGCGAGAACCAGGGCGAAGACTCGAAGTGCAGCGCGCCATAATGCGCTACGTGAATTGCATCAACGCGAGTTTAAAGATGAAGATGATTTGTTGGCGATTCGAAGTGCGCAGAATGTGACGTTCGAGGAAGAAAATATCAGTTTCGACATTCGCCTCGACGCTAGCGAAGATCTCAGCGACGGTAACGCAATCGTCGGCGAGTTTGGCATATTGCCGCAGTTATCCACGCTAGAACTCATGATGCACTCGAAATCCGAAAGTATTTTAGGTGGTCTGGTCGATTTGCTGGGTAAGAAAGGTGGCTTTAGCTTTACAGATAAAGAAAAGCCGCCGATTGTGCTTTTTATGTGGGGTTATACCCGTGTGTTGCCGGTGAATATCACCAGCATGAGTATTACCGAGACTGAATTCAACACCCATTTAGCGCCGACACGCGCGACGATCAAGGTCAGCATGACGGTTATCGAAGGTAAGAGCGTGCCTTATACCTACTCGAAAGTGCTCAAGGAAGCGATGTCGGTGTTGAACTTGGCGAATATTACGGATCTGGCTAACGTCGTGGTGCCAGGATAGGGGCCAGTATGCTGACTAAACGTTCGCGCTATTACAAATTATCTGAGGCATCGTTTCCCGATCGCCAGGGGGTGGCTCGCCAATGTAAAGCGTTACGCCGTTTCAGTGAGATTGATGCGCAATTTTTACATACTTTAGACGCAGGAGATCGCCTCGACCATCTTGCATACAAATATTATGGTCAGTCGCTCCACTGGTGGCGTATTTGCGATGCAAATTTAGACTTCGCCTCGCCTTTGGCATTATTGGATAAGTTGCCCAGTGTCACCATACGTTTTGATTTGACGACACAATGCTACCCATTGCCATTAGCGCAGCTTAGTCGTGATCTCGATGCATTGCCCGGCGTAGTATCGGTCGTAAAAGAGGTTTTTTCGGAAGAGCTGAAAACATCGATTATTGATGCCCCGCCGCTATTTACTCTAGCAAATTCCGTGCTAAGCGCGCTCAGCACGGCGGTCATGACCCAACATTTGCCATTGGCATTAGACATGGCATTGCAAGCACAGGGAGTGACATTAACGGGCGGGTTGCGCTTTAGCGCGCCCCAGGCAAATTTATGGCAGATTGATGTTAATTACAGCGAGCATATTTATCGTTTCTGGTATGTCGCGGATATCGATGTGATCAGCGTCAACACGGCTGCTTTGGAGACGGCGCTTAGCCTCTCGATCACGTTTAATCGCAACAGCATTGATCAACAAAGTATTGCCGATTGTATTGCCGCAGCAGGATTTGTTATCGCGGAAACGCAAACACAAGTACGCTTGGGACAAGGTGTGTTAATCCCACCTAAGTATATAGGTAAGAGTTAATGCCACACGATTTTCTGCGCATAGAGTTCGACGGTGAAGAGATAGATACAGTCTATAGCGATTTATTGCAACTTGAAGTCGAGCTTGATGACGATTTGGCCTCAATGTTTCGCTTGCGTGTTTTAATGCTGCGCACGGCGGAAGGGTGGACTTGTTTGGATGATGAACGGTTGCAAGTGTGGTCGCCTGTGACGATTACGGCAGGGTTTGATGATGACAACGAAGAGTTGTTATCCGGTTATATCACCCATGTGAAACCGCGCTTTCAGGCGAACCCAGAGCAGGCCTATCTTGAGATTTGGGGGATGGATGCCAGCGTGATGATGGATAGAATCGAAATGCTCAAAGACTGGCCAAGTAAGAAAGACAGCGATATCGCCGCGGAAATATTTCAATCCTATGGGTTGACGCCGCAAGTCGAAGATACCGGTTTCGTGCACGACGAGGCGATTTCAACCATTATTCAGCGCGAGACGGATATACAATTTCTAAAACGCCTCGCACTGCGTAATGGCTATGAATGTTATGTTAAAGGTAGCACCGGCTATTTTGGCCCGACTACTCTTGATGAAGAGACACAACCCTTGCTGGCAGTGCATTTTGGAAATGAAACGAATATTCATAATTTCTCGATTAACGTGGATGCTATGTCGCCTGTTAACGTCAGTATGCATCAAATTGACCGCTTAAATAAAGAAATTGCCACAGTAAATATTTTCAGCGCTGAGCAAACCACGCTCGGTGCAACCGATGCGGCGGGGGTACTAAAAAGTGGGATGGATGCGGCAGAGGTGTTTGTTGGTTGCAATAGCTGTGCTAGCCAGACGGAAATGGAAGCGTTGTGCCGTGGTTTGTATGATCGTGCTGAATGGTTTGTGACGGCGCAAGGTGAAGTGACGGCCAATCATTATTCTCATGTATTGATGCCCCGTAAACCCGTCACTGTCAAAGGCATAGGGGAGACCTATAGCGGTATTTATTATGTGAATCATGTTACGCATATTTTTATCGCGGGTGGCTACAAGCAATTGGTGCGTATGAAGCGTAATGCACTGATGCCGGCAGGTAATGAGGATTTTGGTGGTGGTAGTGCGTTAGGGATTCTGTAGGAAACAACGATGGATCTGGAAAAGACAGTTATCCAACTCATGCGCAAAATCGAGCGCCACTTTTACGGCAAGTACCGTGGTTTTGTCGTCGATAACGCTGATCCAGAGAATCTTGGGCGTTTGAAGCTAAAGGTGCCAAGCGTGTTAGGAACCGATGTGGTGACAGGTTGGGCGTTACCTTGTTCGCCCTATGCCGGCTCCGCCAATCAGGGCATGTTGTTTATCCCTGAAGTGGATAGCGGCGTTTGGGTTGAATTTGAAGAAGGCGACTTAGAGTTTCCGGTGTGGGTAGGCGGCTTTTGGAGCAAACCTGATGATGAAACAGAACTACCTAAGCCTAATGATACCGAGGGCGTTGAGGAAGATGAAGTTCAGAGCCCGGTGACACGCAAGATAATTAAAACGCTAAAAGGTCATTCTATCCAATTTGAAGATAAAGACGATGAAGAGATGATCACGATAGTGCAGAACAGCGATGATGGTAAGCGCAATGTGTTGACTCTGAATGCAGATGGCATCACCGTGCTTCAGCAAATCGACGATGGCAACAGCAACAAAATAGAAATGACCGAGAGAGGCATTAAATTAACGGATTTTACTGGCAACGTGTTTGACATGAACGATAGCGCGGTGACGTTGACGGCCAAGGTGGCGATGACTATTGATGTTAGCGGACAAAACTTAACAATTAAGGCGTCAGCCATAGATTTCACCAAAGCGTAAATGGAGTGATAACGATGACGACACAGAGTTTATTAACGCAACAGGGATTTAAGTTCCCACTGGCGGTAGACGAGCTAGGCGCCATTACGGCAATCGGCGGCGATGATCGGATACGCGCAAAAATCCTTCAAGTGTTGTTTACCGCTCAAGGTGAACGTGTGCATCAGTCCGAGTTTGGTTGTGGGCTATTGAACTTGGTTTTTGAGCCTAACGATGCTGTGCTCGCGCCAGCAATGCAGTTCACTATCGGTCAAGCATTGGCCCGTTGGTTGGCCGATGAGATCGTCACGGATGCGGTGCATGTTTCCTCAGAAGGAGAATATGTTTTGATAGAAATTGTTTACACAAGAAAAGTCGATTTAAGACAACAAGCAGTGAGGATTCAGTTTAAGTAAGCGTTGTTAATGCCTCATGTCGAGTCTCTAGGCCGATGTGGTGGTCAATATAAAAGCCGATTCGGCAATAATAGAAAACTGATTAGAGATAGGGTATGGAAATCACCAAAACAAATTATGGTCGTATCATTGACTATACAGCGCGTGATTATGAAGGCCTTCTTGATGCGTTGCGCAAACTCGCGCCTGAGAAACTACCCGAGTGGACGGACTATAACCAAGAGACCGACTTTGGCAACGTGTTGCTGCAATTGTTCGCCCATATGGGGGACATTATTTCCTATCATCAAGATCGCTTGGTTAATGAGAGTTTTCTTGGTACTGCGCGGGAACGTTCCAGCATAATCGAGCACTTGAAATTGGTGGGCTATCGTTTAGCGACCGCTACGCCCGCTGCGGCCAAATTAACACTTGAGTTCAAAGTCGATGTGAATAGCGTGGTGCGCGTTAGCAAAGGCGATGCGTTTGCGACCAAAAGCAGCAAAGACAGCCCTAGTGTGCGCTTTGAATATACAGGAGACAATCTGGATATTGATTGCTCTACACTCACCGTCGATAGTGCGACCGGCAAAAAATACTATTACCTCTCGATCGAGCAAGGGAAATTAGTGAAAGACGATGTGATAGGTACGTCAGATGGCAGTGCTAATCAACGGTTGGTGCTGAGTTTTACGGGATTGATTTTACGTTCCTTGGTCTGCGGTACGCAGACGAATCCCGATATCACGCTGTGGACCGAACTGGGTGGGGTGATCGACAGTGAGTGGGTGCAACAAGAGTCACTCGCTTTTAGTCGAGAGAATGCCAAAGATTACCAAGTTGAAATCGATGCGCAAGATCAAGCGACGATTATATTTGGCGGCAATGGCTTTGGCGCGATTCCCCCTGCTGGCTCAGTGATCCACGTCACCTATCGCACAGGTGGCGGTACACAAGGCAATCTTGCCGCCAATAAAATCACAACCATTACCGATGCCCCTGGGCTATCTCTCGTTGGTGCGAAAGTCTTTAATGCAGCCGAAGCAACCGGTGGTGCTGAACGTGAATCCATCGAGCACGCGGTAAGTCATGCTCCGGGCGTTTATCGCTCTTTTCGTCGTGCTGTCACGCCGGATGACTACAAAGCCTTGGCATTGAACTTCAAAGGCGTGGGCAAAGTACGCGCCGAAGCTACGCATTGGAATCAAGTGACCTTGTATGTCGCCCCACAAGGTGGTGGGCGGGTGAGCGATATATTGGCGGCTAACTTACTTGCTTACTTCAATGATCTACGACCGTTATCGACGATGATCGAAGTCGCCGATGTTGATTATGTAAAGATCTATCTTTCAGCGCATCTTGGTATCGATAGCTATTACTCACGAGTGGATATTAAGAAGAAGGTCGAAAAAGCAGTGGCGAGTCTACTCGCTTTTGATAATGTCGATTTCGGTCAGGTGATCTACCTAAGTAAGTTCTATGAAGCCATTGAGGCGATAGACGGCGTGAATTACGTGGCCATTGATGAGTTTCGTCGCGAAGGTGCGGCGGGTTCTGAGGACAGCCTTGGGCGCATTCAATTAAAGCCAAGCGAGATTCCACGCCTTCCTTATTCTTCCGTGGAAGATCCGCAAACCGAAGCCGTGTATACCAATGGTATTTATATCCCTGACTCCGCCATGGAAGGAGGGTATTAAAGATGCCACTGTTGCAGGTTAGCGCTGTAGCACATCCCGATGGCAATCGTGTCGATTTGTCATGGCAGTATGCGATATCGACACCAGCATTTGATGGTGTGCGCGTGGTGCGTCGGCAAGGACGTTATCCTGAGCAACCCGATGATGGGGTGATCGTTGCGGATGTGACGGCTGCCAATGTCGCCAGCGATGTCGGCTTGCCCGCTGAGCAAGTTTATTACTATGGACTCTTTCCGTTTGTCGGCGATCCTCCGGTGTACGAAATAAACACCGCTAATCGCGCCACATCTCTGGTTACTGCGCCCAATGGTTATGGCGCTTATATGCTCAAGCTATTGCCCGCTATTTATCATCGCTATGATAAGGACACACAGTTTCTTGCGCGTTTCTTACAACTGACCGGTGGCCAGTTGGATCAATTTCACAGTCTTGCTAATTTCTCTGCGCACTTGCGTCATTTACAGAAAACACCCGGAGAGCTTTTGCCGCTTTTGGCGCAATGGATCGGTTGGAAGACCGATTACAAGCGCGACTTAATCAGTCAACGCAAAGAAATCAATTACGCGCCAGGGCTCTATAGCCGCATGGGATTGCTGCCTACAGTCGAGGCGACCATCAAACGCATCAGTGGTTGGGAGAGCCACACCAAAGAATATGTTCATAATGTATTTGCGAGTAATCGCCCCGCACGTTTGAATTTATGGACTTTGCAATGTGCCAATAACGGTGTTTGGACCACACAAGAACAATTGCTCACTACCGACTATTGTTATGAGGGTCGCGCCACTCATGCCGTCGATGAGAATGACGTGCACTGGTTGTTCTATCACACGCAACGCCAAGGCCGCTGGGAGATTTGGTATAAGACCTCGCCGAGCTATTTGTTAACGGCTAACTTGGCCACTGAAGTGACGACAGGCGTCATATCCAACGAACTATGGTTTGCATTAACCGAGGCTGGTATAGCGCTCGATCAAACCTCGCAATTGACTAACATTAGCTCGCATGTTTGGGAGATCAATGATGGGCCGCAACGCTTTGTCGTTGAACTGAGCAGCGCCGCGGTTTGGGTTTACGATGTGAATCACGGTGCGCAGAGTTTTGCGCCCAGCCAAGCGTTGATTGTCAATGAGTGCGTTAATAAATACCCGAGCAGCGCCGCGCAAGGCAGCAACCTTTGGGTGTTCTGGACGAGCTATGATGAAAGCAGTATGCAATGGCAAGTGCACTATCGTCGTCGCTATGATGCGCAGTGGGACGAAGTTGGGCCTCGTGTTTTCGATGATGCAACGAGTAATCCATTCATGAAGGTAGGCGTCTACGATACGACTGTGCAACGTCGCCGAGCTTATGTCAGTGCGGATGGCAACGGAGGTCTCTGGTTGTGTTGGCAAGAGCGCGTAGCGAATCGCTGGCAGTTGTTATACAACTACCATAATGGTACGGCCTGGAGTGAGGCCATTGAGCTTCCGCTCGATGCTTCGCTTGATCCGCAAGTGCAGGATGACATCATGTTGCTAGTGACGCCGAGCCTGCCTAATCCGCGCCTATATTTGTTCTGGTCACGTCAACGCCCTGTTTCAAGCGCGACGGGTTCTTGTTGGCAAGTTGCCCTGCGTGTGAAAACAGATCAATTGTTTAATAATGCCAATTGGTCGCCGGTGCATGTATTACCTAAAGCACTTATCGATAATCATCATGATCGCGAACCGTTCGCGATATTGAGCAGCTTGCAGCAAGTCGAGCTCTTTTGGGCTTCGAATCGTACTGATAGTGGTTGGTCAATTTGGCGTACCACATTAATTGATTATGCGACTGATGCGTGGAGCACGCCCGAACGGATTAGTGAGGCTGTCTATCAACAACGCGCACCATTAGCGATTAATAACCCGAATGGTTTAACGTTGCTGTACCGATCTAATCGCCACATTGTTTATCACAGTGACGTGTACCGCTCGACTGAAAATTTTGACGAACGCTACGCCGGTTCGCTGTTTAGCGATGTAAGACATCAGCAGCTTATAAAATTGCGTGACCGCTTTGAAGATCCGCAGCGCTATACCCATGACATGGGCGATAACGGCAAGCGCGATGATACGCATCGCATCAGCCGCGACACCCTAGGGGTCTTTCTCAGTAGCGAAACTCTGGATGATACGGAATTGCACAAAGGCATTGATCGCTTGCGCCAGGTTGTTAGAGAGTTCATGCCGATTACCGACCGCGCTGTATTTATTCCTAATCGCACGGTGCATGTAGATTATATCTACGGCTACGACTCACCGCCGCAAGAAGATTCGCAGTACATTGTTTCGGCCTATAGTGATGTGTGGCTAAAAACAGATTCAGCTAACGCAATGGCGACAGGCGAAGATTTTATGTCGTCATTAGATACGTAATTGAGGATGTGGGAAAAATGAAATTACTGCCCGATGGCAAATACTGGGATGTTGTGCATAAACATAATGGTCAGATCATCGACTTTGGTTGGCGCTCTAACATTATCGTTGATCAATGTCGCGAGTTACTGGCGGCCTTCATGTTGGGCGCGTCTGCGCTTGGAGTGCGTCATCTTGCTTTAGGACGTGGTCTGGTCGCATGGGATAACCAGCCGACTGCACCACCCTCGCCGGGAACGCAATCTCTTGTCGATGCATCGCCTGTGGTGATTAATGTCAATGACCTGCAGATGACGTATTTGGATGCGGCAGGTAATCCCAGCAATACCGTGCATCATCGTATTCAGATCAGCTTAACCTTACAACCAGGCGATTTGCCAATTAGTGGAGATCAGGTTTTCCCTTTACGCGAATTTGCTTTGTTTGGCGAACTCAACGGCACCGCTTACATGATTGATTATGTTCGACACCCCGTTATGAATATAGGGGCAAACGATACTTTGACCAGACGCATACGTTTGGTTTTTTAACAAAATCGCATAGGAAAAGATTATGGGCGATTATTCACGAGACACCTATAAACTGACGAATGTCATGCATCGCTTGCTGACGGGGACGTCAGTGGTTAATGCTCGCCACTATATCGGCGTGCGTATGCAGCAAGGCGTGCCGGTACTCGATGCTGATCTGAATGAGCTCGACGACATACGTAATAACGAAGTAAAAACCTTGTTGCGTTATTTCATTGGCAATGGCGTACCTGCCAATAATATGGGTTTTGAAATTAGCGGCAGTGGCGCGGCCAATGATTTCACGATCAATACAGGATTGATCATGGTGGAAGGCCACATCGTCATTAACCCAGGCGTGATGACGTATCTCACGCAACCTGAAGCCGCAACATTGCCCGCGCTGACTATGCCCAATGGTGGAGTGGATCGCTTCGATCTTGTTTACCTTGATGTCTGGGAGCAAGAAACCGGCGCAGAAGATACAGTGAATGCCGATGAGCGTATCGTCAATCCGCATATCGGTATCGAAACCGCGCGTCGCCTCGAGCGTCGCTGGGCGGTGTGTGTTGCGCAAAATGTGCAGGCGCTGGCGGATGTGAATTATGAGCCTAATCATTCTTACGCGGCGTTGGCATTATTACAGCGGATGAGTGGTGTTGCTGCGATCAATGATGCTATGGTCATTGATCAACGTAGGTTAGGTATTACGCTGGCGGAAAATCTAAAAATCCCGCTGTATGTACGCCGTGGCAGCGAGACGGTAGACAGTACACGCTTTGCGCAAATGCTCAATGGTTTGCGCACCACGCTTTTTGATCGTTTGGTTAACAATACCTTGCCATTTTCCGCTGCCGCACCGAATGCGCAACGCAAAGAAACGCTTATTCTTATGTCCTTACAGGAGTTGATGCATCTGTGTCAGGTAGGTGAAGTGCAAGTCGTTTCGGGCATGATGGATAACGCCGATGCGCTCGCTTTCCTTTGGCGGCTTTATGATGCTCAAGGGAGCTGGTTGGATTTGGTGGAAGACATCGGCAATGATGGCGGTGTGGCAACGACGTTTATTGCCGATTACCGCGCTTACCTTAATGGACAGGGCGCAATACTTGGGTTGTATTTTGCGCTTAATAAAAGCGATTTGCTTTTTGCAGTGTTAGCGCAAGAAGAACTCAACGCATGGTTGTCCGCAATTAGCGATAACCTGCCAGAAGGCAGCGTTGATGCTTTGTATTTAACCGTGTTGCCGTATGAGAATCTTACAGCAGGGCAAGAATATAGCTTTACCTATGACATTGCCGCGAATTTCATTTCACCCCAGGCCAACGAAGATTTCCAAGTGTTGATTAATATGAACAGCGGTTTTGGTACAGCGGTGCCAAGTCAAACACAATTCACATTTTCACCACCCGAGGCAAATGCGAGCCTGACGGTCAAAGTGACGCCGAGTGGTAGTCTTGCGACGGCAAATCTTGATGTGATCATTCGTTCTGTGCGCAATCCATTATTACGCTCAACGCAATTGCCGATTACGCTTACCTTGAACCAACTGCCGCCAGTCGCGGAGTTTTATTTCTATGCTGGCGAGCGCTTTAATCTCAATGGCCAATTGGTCATCGCGCAGAATCTTATCTCGCAAGTGCTGGGTTATTACGTCATGTTCAAACTTCGCAACACCAGCAATAGTGAATCACATACGTATCAGGTTACCGCACATGTGATACCAAATGTGGCGAATACGGCAGGGTGGACGCCTTTGAATGAAACGCCGGTGTCAGGTTCACCATTTACTGTGGTTGCGAATGGCGAGGACGACGTTCTAGTGAATATTCGCGCCAATGGCGCAGGGAACATACCGCCAGTGGGAACAACTGGCCAAATTATTTCGATTGCAACGGTGGACGGATCGTCGGATACGGTCACTGTGACAATTCCATTTGTTATAGGCGCAGCCGTCTAAAGGAGGGGTGATGTTTAGGTTAATTAAAATGAATACTATATCGAGAGCTGCATTGCTGTTGTTGGAAATCAGCAGCTATGCATGTGTAAGGTGCGCCGCGCGCACGGTGCGTGAGACGCACTCTACGAAACACACGACGAGAACAAAGTCGATCTATTTTATTGCCGGGTTAATAGCGTTAAACAGCGTTGTTGTTAACTCGTTTGCCGATAACGGCACGAGTAGTTGTGGCAACATAACCGTCAATAATGATGCGTCGAATACGTGCTATAACATTTCTCCACCGGAAGTTTCCTCCGCGGCTATTACGATCAATGGCACCGAGGCAATGGGGGAGTGGACGGGGGCGAAAAGCAAAAATCTTCAAGGAACCATGACGGGCAGTTTCAAAGTCTTACGTTCTAGCGATGCCATTTTTCTTACCGTGACTGTCAACGACAGTGGCTATAACGCCAGTGATGTGATCAGCCTTTATTTTGATCCACGTCATAACCATGCGGTAACGGCAGACGATATTCAATTGCATATTAAACGCGACAACGGCGGCAGTCCCAATCATGAAAAGTTTGTCGGCGGTGTGTCCGTTGGTACTTGGAATCCTGGCAGTGCGCTTGCCGTGAGTGATTCAGGGGCATCGTGGACAATCGAAGTCAAAGTCAGTGCCAGCGAGTTGGGCGTGAGTGATTTGCCGGCGGTTGCTGGCTTTGGCATACGTGCGGTGAGCATACCTAATAGTCTCGTTGCGGCGTGGCCTGTGAATTTCGATGATACCAATCCATCAACGAGCTGGGCGAATCTGAAGGATCGTTTTCCACTTGAATATATGTTAGTGCTCGATCAATCCGGCAGTATGTTAGATCCCAGCACCAGCGGTGGAACGGATCGTAAATGGGATAGCGCTTTAACGGCGGCCGATTATATGGCTAATACCATGGGTATGTTGCAGGACAGCGCCTACTTCAACGATCAATTATGCACGACTGCCTTTGCGTGGAGTTGTGGGGGGGGCAATGTTACATCGGTAGTGAAAGCTTGCGCCTCGGTTGGCGCATTTCCCGTTGGCCACTACACCAGTGGCATTGCCGATCCTTTGCTCAATAACTGCACGCCGATTGGCAGTGGTTTGAATAGCGCATTCAATACCATCGGTGTTTCTGCTTCAGAAGAAACACAGCGCGTAACATTGCTACTAAGCGATGGTTTGCATAACAGACCTGATAGCAGCTTAGATCTCAGTGAGCTCAGTTACACAGCGTGCAATGCTTCAACGTGGTCATCTTGCACAAACAGCAATGTGCAAGTGAATACGGTTGCTTTAGGGCAAGGTGGTGGCATAGTCGATGAAGCCTTGTTAAGCAAAATTAAAGATCATTTCGCGGGTTCACTGAATACCAGCTACAACATCACCGCAGATCCTAATCTATTAAAAGAATCTTTCATCGGCAGTCTTGATGATTTGTATCGCATGAATTTCGTTTACCAAGGAAGCCCTGCGAATGATTTTGTTGTCGATGAAGGCAATCAACGTCTCTTGATCATTGCCTCTTGGACGACACCGGCCAGTGCCGCTGCATTCAAATTGCAACGCGATACCGGTGGTGGAACATGGGTGGATGTGCCATGTGATGCCGCTTCATCGGCCGATACTACAGTGGGCTTTGGCGTTTGCGTCGTGAACGATCCGCAAAGTGGCACATGGCGTGCGCGCACGGTAGCTAATGCGGCATTAACCGCGAATCGCATGTTCGTGTTACTTGACTTGAATCTTCGTGCACGTTTTGCTGTCGAGCAAGGCGTACATGGTACGGGTATGGATATCATCTTGACTGCGGACTTAAAGCAGGGCAGTTTGCCCATGACCAACGATGTTGCGCACCCTGTTAAGGTGACGGTGGATATTGATAAGCCAGAAAAGGGTATGGGTACTTTTCTAACAACAACTGACGCCAATATGTGTCGCCCTACCGAGCCCAAGTTGCCAGATATCAAGATTGATGGACATCAGGTTTACTTCCCAACGAACGTAACGTCGACGACTAATAGTCAACCCGGGTCGACGTTGGCGATGAGTACGACGCCGCAAAATCAGGATCCGGCGGCGCCACACATGCAGCTTGCGAAGAAGTTGTTCGATGCCTGTAATATTCACTCATTACCACGCAACACGTTAGCGAGTCTTGAACTGTATGATGATGGCACACATGGCGATGTTACGGCGAATGATGGTATGTACACCTTGCGCTTTAACAACACGCAGTATCAAGGTAGTTATGTGTTCCGCTTTAATGCCGTAGGTACAACAATGGGCGGTAATATTTTTACCCGTACCAAGGCGGCGGCAGAGTATGTGCGTGTCAATGTCGATCCCAATAATAGCCAATTTAACAATGCGGTGCTAAAACAAAACGGTTCCGTTATTACCAAGATTTACTATGTTATACCGCGTGATCATTTCGATGGTTACATGGGACCGGGTAGCGCCGATGAAGTGAAGTTCTTAGTTAGCAATGCTCAAGTCATTGGTGGAACCTTAGACTTTAATAATGGCATGTATGGTCAGGTCGTAACTTACGATGCGAAAGCGTCTACGCCGACTGTGGTGCCTGTCGTCCAAGATCAACCGATTTCGGTTGAGAAGCCGCCAATCAAGCTTTGGTGGATCATTGGTATCTTGATACTTCTGGTTCTCTTATTGTTGTGGTTGCTCATGGCGTGTCGTTCACGCAACAGGTAAGTCAGAGGCCTTTATGCTAACCGATAGGTTTTATCAGGAGTTGGCAACGTTGCTCAAAGGCGGCTCTCAGGAGTGGGGGCCGCTGAGCATCGCGATTGGGCAAGGCGAGCAGAGCTGGGATCGCACGCCACCGCTGATGCAACGCGGTATACAAACCCTCGTGCACGAGGTAGCGCGCCAAATAATAAATGCGCAAGATATTGTTTATTTGAATGACGAGAATGAAGTGAGCGTGCAAGCGACACCACGCTTGCGTATACAAACCAACTTTCCCGCAGAACTAGGAACGGGCACGTTGCGCGAGTGCGGCTTATTGCTTGGTGTGGGCGATGCGGCGGTATTGCTCGCTTATTTCATACATCCACGTATCGAAAAGCTCAGCGATGCAACCTTAATACGTCACATTCAGCTTGATCTGCGCCCTGGTAAGGTTTTGCCCGAAGAACTACCGACGCGTTATTTAGGTAATACGAAGTCCGAAGAGTTTCATGATTTGGAAAATACTTCAGCAGCGTGCCAGCTCAATGAAATTCGCATTGATAGGCGGCATTATTTTGTCAGCATCGACGAAGCGTTAGCGTTGGGTTATGACTACTGTGCGTTTTGTTTCTCCAAGGAGTTATCGCAGCGGTGAGACAACTGATGTTAGGTGATCCAAGTTGGCACCCGTTGGTGAGTACGCCGTAAATCCATCCCTGGAGGCTTGACGGTCGTGTCCATGCGGCCGACAACTCACCAACGGGTGCCAACTTGGATTCAACAACATAGCGTTGAGGAGGAAGTGTATGGCAGACGAAATCGTTGTCAAAGGGGCGCAGGTGAGTTTGTCGCCCGCGCCGAGTGCGGCAGGTGCAAGTATCGTGATGACCTCGCATACGCTTTCTACAGCGGTTTCCGGGCCGTTTGTCACGAGCGAAAACATGGAGGCGTTGGTGGAGTCAGATCTCAGCGCCGCCTTCATGGGCTATAGCACGCCTTATACCAAGGCCAGCTATGTTGGAGGGACACTGATGTTTCAAAGTGTTAAATCGGTATCGAATTTATCGCAGTTGGTTAATAAGAATGGCAATCCTGTCGTCTTAAAAAAAACGACCGGCACGATTACTTGTGTGCCTTCAGTACCGGCTAATGACGTTAATGTCGGTCCTGACGCGACACCGATGTACGATTTGGATTTTTCCTTCACCAATGCCGGCCAAACCTTAAGCAAAGTGGATGCGTGACAGTGTGAGTAACGATAGTAAACAAGTCGTTAAAAAAAACGCTCTCGCCAGCAAGTCGGCGAGTGTGCCTACGCGAACCGAATCAAGCCCGACACTTGATCCTGCCACACAACAATTACGCGCTATCGGTAATTCTGCGGCCTCTCACAGTTTCGCGGGTACCCCAACGCTACAGGCAAAACTAAGTATAAGTTCGCCTGGGGATCGATATGAGCGCGAAGCGGATAAGATTGCTGAACATGTAGTTTCTCCAGCGAGTAAAGAGACCACGCAAACGCAACCAACGCCGACAATCACACCTATCAATAATGCGCCCATACAACGTGATGAGAACGATAAATCTAAAAAGGTGCTCACGGAAGGAGCCGGAATTGTTTATGAACAATTACAAGATCAACCGGGGTTTGAAGAATGGAAAGAGAAACAAACCGACGCGCTCAAATTAAAGCTTTGGGATAGCCAACCGACTGAGGTCAAAGCCAGTGTCGTTGGCTTTGGTTTGAGCAGCGCTGGCATCTTGGGTTCCGCTATTGCGCTCGATCCTAAGCTACGTGCCTCGACGGTGGACATGCTGCAAGATGTCAATTTATTAATGCCGTTGAGCTTGTTGCCTTATTCCGAATATTTCCCGGTTTCCTCGTTTAAATATCAACTACCCAGTGCCACTTACTCGCCTTACACCTTTGAAACTGAGTTTGACTTTGACGCTTGGTTCAAACTAATGAGCGAGCGGCGTCATACGCCCGACATTAAACTCAGCGTCGGGGTCGATAGCGCGTATAGCGCGGATAAAGGCTTTTCCCCGGTAACCGGCGGCAACATCAAATTAAAATTTGGTGGTGGCATTATTAATGTATCCGCGTTTTATAACCAAGCACTGCCGCCCACGCCGATGTTGGTTAGTAACCCCGGCATGGGCGAACCACCGATGTGGTTAATGCGTACGCTTCCCGGTCAGCTTGAGGAAAACTTACCCAAAGGCAGTGGCGTATTTCTTACGGTGGATGTTATGCGCTTACCACAATTATTTAGTTCGCCACCGGAACCTAAAAAGACGGTACAACGAAAAGCGGAAAATAACGCTACGAGTTGTGATGCCCCCGGTAATGCTTCTTCGTCACCGGCCTCAGTGATGACAGGGCAAGGGCGGACGTTAGATACGGACACACAAAGTTTTATGGAGAGCCGTTTTGGGCAGGATTTTTCCCATGTACGTATCCATACCGATCAGCAAGCGGCGAACTCCGCACAAGCGATCAATGCTAAGGCATATACCATAGACAATCATATCGTCTTTGGTACCGATGAATATCAGCCCGCGACACGCGAAGGCCAGTTGTTGCTCGCGCACGAATTGGTACACGTTACCCAACAAACGGGAATCGTGCAACGCAAAGAGAACAAGCCTAAAGACGATTGGATAGCGACGTTAAAGCAGACTCTCGAAGAAGGGCACTATGCCAGCGCTTATTTGCAATTGAACGATCATTTAGACTGGGAAGGCGAAGCAGCGCAGAAGCCTTGGCTCGCCGATCATCCGGAAATCCGGTTTTTATTTTTAAAGAGTCTTCCAGCGACCGTATTGGCGGGCACTTGCTCTGCAGCAGAGCTGATGCAATTACCCACAAACAAGAGCTTTACCATCATCGATTGTTGGTACCAAGAAGAAAAAGAGAAACAAGACGTCTATGCGGCAAATAGCGAGTTATTTGATTATTTGTTGACCGCGCTCTCACCATACACAGGCAAAGATATCGTCGCGACTGCCAAAGAATTGGTTAGCACCATCGAGAGTAAGAAAGCTTACGTTGGTGACGCCAATAATGCTGAGTTTCATACCCTTCATCTTCTTGCGCCCACGGTCGAGCGCAAGATTAAATTTTATGATAAGTACGAGTCTGTAGATTTATTCTCAACGGTCAAAAAAAAGATGGACCCCTACACGGGGTTGTCTCTGAATACGATGGAAAAATTGACCGACACCAACGAAGTCAATCACGAACAAGCCGTGCGTATGTACGACATCCTAAAAGGCTTGCCTGAAGAACAACGCCGTGCATTCTTAGATACCGCCCTTTTTGCGGGTGCCTTAGAAAGCGATGCGGATGCGCAAAAATATTACAAGGAAAAGTACAAGAAATATTACCAGGGGCTACCGCACAACTGGGATTTTGCCTTCTTTCCGTGGAATTGGGGCGAAGCGCCGTTTGCTGATCGCTTAACGGTCAATCACGCCGCATTAATGAGTAGTCAGTTGTATTACGAAGATTTGGTGCGGCGTAAATTCGGTTTTGATCGAGGCTTATCAGAAACACAGGGTAAATCGCCCGCTGATCCAAGCGGTACGCGCATCACTGACAAGCAACGTTTGCTTGAGCAATTAAAATCAGATCGTAATTTTAATGACACGCGTCGTCTTGCGATATTGCTGGCAATCGCGGTGCGCGGTGGTATAGAGAAGGATGTTACCGATCAAGTCATAGTGCCTAAGAATACCGAGAAAGAGTTGACTGGTGATATCTTGGCCGTGATCGAGAGCTATGGTTTCGTTGCCAGTGATGGTTTCAAGTACCATGATGATAAAGTCAAAGCGCTCGCACATGATGACGGCCGACTTTGGTACATCATTACCCGGACATTGTTTAAGTGGGATTCAGGCAGTGTCTTTGGTGAACAGCGTGGCACGTTCGATCTGCGACGTTTGCAAGGCACCTCAGAACATTTAGGTTCGCTTGGCGGCATGCGCTTTGGCTCGACGGTCTACGAGAATGATCAATACTACAACACGACCTGGCTGGATGAGGCCGTAAAAGCGCATGCGGGTTCCAGTACGCTGTCGGCCAACCTGGCGGAGACACAGGGTGGCGATCGACGCGGCCAAATCTTCGCAAGTATCCGCAATGATATTCGTCAGGCGAATGTTTATGCGGCGGCGCTGCCAGTAGAAGGGATTAACTTTTTCAGCAACGGCACACTTTATCGCTGCGGCCCCGGTGTCTTGCAAGGTTTAGCGGTGCATTTATCTTGGACTAAAGATACCAGCGAATCTGATAACGCCATCGACTTGCAATTAGATATCGGTAACCTTTTCCTAAATCAATTTGAGATGGTGGCGCCGACGAGCACCTTGGCGATCGGCCAGATCGGCGTCACCGGCTTTAGAGTTACGTTGAAGCAAAATAATTTGGCTGCGGCTAAAGGCCTCTTTATAGGCCTGTTGAAGAATGCCGATTTTATGCTCAGCGCCTTGATCAATTTGTTGCCGAATGTGTTGACCTTATTGCCTTACGCCGTCATGGCGATGACCGAAGAATTCAAAGGTGTGAAAGCGCATAAATATAAAAATGCGTTAGGCGAAGTGCTCAAACGCGATTTCTCTGCGCTTGAGGCCAGCGTCACGTTCACGAGCCTGAAGGTGCGCAACATGTACGACACGGCGGCGGGCTTTCTTGATGATATTACTGTCGAGAAGCTGGACAAGGATAAACAACTAACTCGTCAAGGCCTGATTATTGAGTCTAATGATTTGTGGGTGCTAGATATACTTCATAGCTTAAAAGAGCGTATCCGCGTCATAGATGAGAAAGTGCTCGAAGCGAAAGCGGCGGTGGCGGAGTGCGACCTTGATAAGCAAATTCAAGCTTTGGAAGCTGAACGTAAGACATTACTCAGTATCGCGGCAGAAAAAGGCGTGAGTTATGAAAACCGCGATGCGGAGGTCGCGCGTTTACGGGAAATTTACCGTGGTTTGCGTAAATTGAACGAAGAGTTGGAACAACGGTTTACGCAAGCGAAAGCAACTAACCCACTTTACAATGACATGACTTTTAAAGAGTTCGCGGCAGAGCGGGCGCGTCTGAGCGATGATCTCGAGTATATTGATAAAACTTATTTTGAGGATAAGAAAGCGCTAGGCGAAAGCGGTGATGCCGTTAAACGCTACGAAGCGCGGCGCCGCATAGAGCAGTTCGAGGCGAAATATAAAAGTGTTGATGTCAAAATGGACTTGCGTGGTATTACCCTGCATGGCGGTAATTATGTGCGCGATTTAATCAACGATTCCTTGAAATCGGTTGGTTTTGTTGATCCTAAACTCGAAGGCATCGAGAACATCAATATCGCCGCTGTGCAATCTTCTTTTGTAGCCAGTGGGGTAGGTGTTGCCCAGCATGGTAATGATCCAGGTATGGGGATTCGCGGCTTGCATTTGCCACGTATCACGGCCTCGGCCTTTGCCTTTAAAACCGATTCGCTATTGATCGAGGCGGGTAAGCCGGACCTGCAAAATATTTATGTTTCCGTCTCTCTCGACTTTGCGAAAAATCCGCTCAATAAAGATCCGCACGCACCTTATTCCTACGTGCTGGACAATCTCTACGTTGGCAAGGCGACTTTCAATGGCCTCACGGTGAAAGCCGGTAAGGCTGATCCGTTGCTGGAGTTTCCCGCTGACGTGCCCGTGCAAGTATGGGGCTTGCGCCTGTGGGATTACGATCCCAAGCTCGGTAACATTAATCTGAAAATGCAGGATGTGAAGGCGCTGGGCGTTTATAAGGATAGCGATCCGGCGAAGCAGGCCAGCACGGCAGTCGGATTTGGCGTTGATACGACCATCGTTGGGGAGCCACGCATAAAGCAATCCGCCGCGCTTGATCTGCGCTACAAAAAAGCCGAAAACAGCATCGCTACACAGCTCAATATCCCTTTAGCGTGGCTGCCGAGTTTAGATATAAAATCGCCAACATTAGAGATAGCCACACAACCCGACACCACGGCCGTGCAAGTCACCAATCTTTTGGCGGATGTGGTCGTTTATCTTGGCACGGAAAAGCAAGGAGAAACGCCCGCGAAACCGACGGTGATCGAAATTCGCAGTCTGCATTTAGACAAAATCGCCGCACAAGGCGTTACCTTGCGCATGATAGAGGTGTCGGACGAGGAAGGTGCAAAACCCGCCGGGAAAAGAACCATCCAAGAAGTCGCTCTACCCAGGAGCGATGACGTGAGTATTGAGAACATCGATATTAAAGGCTTGCGCGTGACCTTGGCCGATGAGGGAACGCAGCTGAGCGCCATTGATGAGGATGCCTCAATTCACACGGGTAAGGGGGGGCTTGGCGGCATTGTTTACAAACAATCGCTGGTCAAAGGTAGCGTATTAAAGATGATTGCGCTCCATCGTGGCAATTTTGACGCCATCACCCTGGATGCGGTTAACCGCAAAGGACGAGTCTACACCTTAAAAGAATTCCTCAAGTTCTTTGGCAGCACGCGTGTGGCTGGGTTGGATGTGGGCGGAACTATCAAAGCGGGCAAAACCACTGCCGCAGTTGATGTGTTAGGAAAGCGCAATTTGCCAATCAGCATTGATTATGTCGAGCCGAAAGACGACAAACCGGGCTATTACAAAGCACGTCTGCCATTAAAACGCATTAAAGTGCCAGAACTGCACATCGAGAAAGATGGCCATGTAATTGAAATACCCAGGTCGAAAAATAAGGCGGCGATTTCGACGATGAATGATGTCGATGTCAAATTACGGGCCTACATCGAATTTAATGAAAAGAACGAAGTGCAATACGATGTTTATCTTGATTCGTTAGATATTGACGAGCTGAGCGTGTATGGTTTGGAGTACCACAACAAGGAAAAAGGCATCGACGTGGTGTTTGATTCTTTAAAGCCTTTGCATATTCCGAATGTGCGAGCGGGAGGTTTTCGTTTTTCGTCTTGGAAAGCGTTCGATGTGTTCGGCAAAGAAGGCGGTTGGGTTAAAGCGGCACAAGGCAAGGATGATGCGATTTCCGCGCATTTCGAAAAAATCTACGCAGCCCTTGAGGATGGTAGTTTCCTTGCCGAAAAGGACAGTGTTTCCGCACGCTCTGCGCTCGATGTCGATATCGCTTCCCTGGGATTCAAATACGATAAGCTTGGCAACATCACCGTTAATCTGGGCAAAATTTCCGGTGGTTTTCCTAAATTAACGATTAGCCAAAAAGATGCGAAAACGGGCGCGGTGACGGTGACGACGCTGCAAAGCGTAACCAATAAGGCGCTGGTCGCGGAAAGCGTTGATATTACAGTCGGTGCGGATAGCAATAAGGTCATAGATGCCAAAGGACTTAGCGCCGGTGAGATTACCTTGGCCAGCAAGGAGACGCTTGGCAAGGAAACCGGCACAACCACCGTGAAATTAGGGCCTGAGGCGTTAGGTGCGCAATCCGCCATAGTAAAACTCAATGCCGATAAATCAAAAGAAATCACGATCACCGACATCCGTGCCGGAAAAATTGATGTGGATTTGATCGCGACCGGCGCTAAAGGCAAGAGCGAAAATTATATTAAGCTGCCGGATCCGGATGCAGTAAAAGTCGAAAAACTAACCATCGTTATTGATCCCGAAGGCAAAAAACACATCACCATAGTCAAGCCGACTATCAAAAATGTTTCGCTGCGTCATCCAAGCCAGACAACCCCAGGCGATTATCTAAAAATTACGTCAGATCTGTCTGTCAACGGCAATATGGAATTGGGCGATGGCGATTTCGATAGCTATATGCTTACTACGCCTTACAACGCGTTTGTAGGATATGTCGAGAACGATGTCCCTGTTGAGATTAAAAATCTGAAATTGGAGTATCAGGATACGTCCAAGAGTGTTTCCGACAAAGATGAGCCTAAAAAGGAGCTTACGGAAGATCAAATTAAACTGTTGGATTTAGAAAAGGCGCGTGATGAAGCTCATAAAGTGATGAGCGAGACGCCAAGGAAAATTTATGAAGACAAACATCCTATCGATAATCCCCGCTACGAAGAGGCTAAAGCAAAGTACCTTGCCGCAGCGAAAGCCTATGATGAACATAAAGCAACGATGATTGCGGGTGCAAAAAAACAGGCACGGGAATCGATGACTAAAAAATACCTGGATGCCGCATCGGGCACAATCAAAGGTTCATTGCGTGTCTTTGATAGCGAGATTCCGCTTAATATTGAAACTTACAAGGGCGAAAACTATGTCGAGTTGTCGAAGGAGGTTACGGATAATCTCAAGAAAACGATTCAGTCTCTGATTAAGACTACAGTAGATATGTCTTTCTGGAGCAGTGACGAGATGAAGGCGATAGGCGAGGGGCTGGATCGCTGGTGGATCAACACGATTACATCACCCACTGGTATCGCCGATGTGAAATCGATTGCAAACGGTAATGCATATGGTGTTATCACGCTTTTGCTGCGCGATATTCTTATGTGGCCAGGTGTCCTGGAAACAGACAAAACGCTCTTTGGTATTAACTTGAATATAGACGGCTACTGGGGCTTGGATGTCACTTCTTATGATTCCATTGGCATTGGGCTGTGTGAAACCCAATACAAGCACCCCGAAAAAGATAACTACTACAGCCTATACGGCATGATCGAATATTTAAACTATGTTGCCCCCACGCTGGTTTCGGCCAGTGGTCAGCTCGATAAGAAACGCTTGGAAGAGCTTGCCAAAGGGGTGTATAAAACCTCCAAAGAAGTTGGTGACTTGGGTATAGGCGAGGCAGTTAACGAGATGGTGCTCTTTATCAAAGCCAATCTTGCACGCGAAGCGGAACGATTGAAAAGCACCTTCTTACGCAACATCAAAGGAGTCAATATCACTGCCGATGTGTCGCTACGACCGCAAGACGTCATCAGCACCTTACTCAAAGAACACAAAGCCGGCAGTTTCACGTTCGACAAAGGTAAGAGCGCGATTGAAAATGTCCATATCGAAGGCGACTACGTTAATAACGTCATCCCGCAAGCCTTGGGTACGATAGGCGGTGGAGCCAAAGGCGAAGAAAACATCAACATCCCCGGCGCAACTTACTTATCCGAAGATAAAGCAACGAAAGTCAGTTACGACGCACTGGAAATCAGCCCTGTATCGTTAACCTACGAACAAGATGTATACCGATTAGAAAACTCCATCGCAAAACTGCGTGGGTTGAAGTGCGCGATAAAGAAAAATATAGCGTAGCACGGTGAAATATCGGCTACGTCCGGTTCCGAAGATGCTGTCTTGGGTAAAATCATTCAAATTGACGTAATGCACGCATTCAAGAATGAACTATAGACGGATGGCATCCTGCCAAGACGGGAGCGCGAGGAGGCCCCAAGAAATATTCTGAATACGCGATCCAAACTGCATTGCTTCTTCGGCAAGTATTCCATGCCGTTACGACAAACCCAAGGCTTGATGACATCACTTGCGGTGTGTCCTCAATGCCGATATTGACATTCCTGATTTCAGCAGCGGGTCCAAATGTGGCAAGGTCTTGCTCCGGTCGATCCTGGCCAAGGCGATGCAGCCTGGCAGTCATGTGATTGTTGATTTCACTAGGTTTAAAGTCTACGGCAAAGACAAATGGCACCAGGAAAAACACATTGTTCCGGTAAGACGCACTTGGCGTATAGGGAGTGTCTTGCTGAGGATGCGGTGCGTGTCGATCTAGATGGAAATGCTCTTGGGCTTGTGTCGAAAATAGAAGCTGAGCAGGCAAGGAAGTTGAAATAGGGGCGGTGAGACGAACAATGAATTCTTTAGCTGAGTCGCTAGAACCCTAGGCGCAATCGGGTCGAAAAATTTTGTTGCGTTTTGGACCAAAATTAAGCAAATTTCAACAAAAATTTATAAATATATTGCGTCCACTGTAGGTATGTTATTTATTGTGTAAAGTAGAGATTTTTTTCAGTGTTTGTGGTGGAGAGAACCATTTTGAATATACAGGGTAGAGCAAGTAATGGAACGGCAGAAAGTAAGCGTCAGTGAGCGCGGCCTGCTGCATGGACAAAGCAAAAAACTGGCGGATATTCGTAAAAAGGTTCAGCCGCTTGTAGTTGTTGAAAATGTGCCGTCATCGGAAAAGGAAATTTTTGCAGGATTGAAGCCTGAACTTGCGGCGGAACTGAAAGCAGCAAGAAAAATCATTGACGATAGAATTAATGAAATCATGAACAGTTTTCCTGAAGGAAAGAAAAACAAGCTGTTCAGTTTTAGATTCGGTTCCATCGATGCAGTTAAAAACATGAGCATAAAAGCGGCCTTCAAGAAACTGGGTATTGATGATAATTCGGCAAAAATGAAGTTGATTGCCGAAATGGATTATCACGGAAATCAGGTTAAAGGACGTTAACTTATCTGTTTTAGAATCTGGATTATCCTGGACTCCTTTCCATTCAAAATGGCGGAGCTTTATTGATAATCAAAAAAAAGGCCACCTCAAAGTGGGAGTTTTAATTCCAGGTGGCCTTTATAAGATAGAGTCAATACGACAAAAAGCATGAAAACCAGAACTTCTTGTCGACTGCATATTAACAAAATATGCAGGGGGTGGTTATTAGTATGAATACCTATATTTTATGCGGTAAAGTTAATTTGCTGGATAGTTCCGGTTTTGCCGCTTTCAGTCAAATAAACGCCGGAATCGGTAACTTCTCCCAGCGATTGGTTGTCGGCGGT
>Ga0172379_10002182_pt1 | contig 35663 bp, 24 predicted proteins | sample GrowelOW334metaG_FD_119756 | JGI IMG/M metagenome (GOLD analysis project Ga0172379, IMG submission 119756) | Groundwater microbial communities from an aquifer near a municipal landfill in Southern Ontario, Canada - Groundwater well OW334 metaG | ecosystem: Environmental > Aquatic > Deep... | reverse complement strand
TCTTATTCCAGTCTGAATAAGTGTGTTTAGCGGATAAAAAATCATTGGTTTGTCGTAGACAGGCAAAAGATGTTTATTTGTAACGTCCGTGAGCGGATTTAGCCGTCTGCCGTTTCCTCCTGCCAAAATAATTCCTTTCATAGTATTAATGATTTATCTGTTAGATAAGCTGTGAGTGCTTCTTTCCAGTTACGCAGTTTTGGAGCCTTTGTGTTTAGAAGTATGGAATTCTGAGGACGAACTGCATCGCGCTTTAATTCTTGAGATGTAATTGGCAGAACTTCCTGTGAGATTCCAAGCTGGTTGAAGATTTCACATGCATATTCATACCAACTGCAACTACCATCGTTTACAAGATGATAAATACCATATTTTTTGGTTTTAAGTAAGGCCAAAACGGCTTCTGCAAGGTCCAAAGTTAAGGTTGGGCAACCTGTTTGATCATTAACGACTTTAATTGGCTCATGCTTTTTTGCCAGATTTAACATGGTATCGACGAAATTCTTGCCACCTGGGCCAAAAACCCAAGAAGTTCGCACTAAGTAGAAATTAGTTAGATCTTTAAGAATTTCGGCCTCTGCCTCCGCCTTGGAAGCGCCATAAACGGAAAGGGGATTTGTTTTATCCGATTCCTGGTATCCGACTTTTTTTGTGCCATCAAAAACATAATCGGTACTGAAATGCACCAATTCGATATTTGTAGATTTTATGCAGTTTATTATATTTAAAACTCCTCGAGAATTTAATTTATATGCCAAATCTTTTTCGTGCTCGGCTTTATCTACTTGCGTGTAACCTACGGCATTTATAACCACTTCCGGCTTTTGCTCGTCAATAATCTTTTTAATTGTTTCGAGCTTTGTAATGTCGCACTCTGCATGAGTTGGCGCGAAAACCTCGTGATCTTTTGGAAGCGCACTAAAAAGAGACTGCCCCAGAAGTCCGGTTTTGCCTAAAAGTAATATCTTCATAAAAACTTTTGGATGTCTGTTGCAGGCACAAGTTGGGCTTCTTTTTCGCTGCGCTTTTTAAGTTCAACCATGCCTTTTTCCAGCGTTTTTTTGCTTACCAACACGCGCACAGGAATTCCAATCAAATCCGCATCGTTTAGTTTTCTTCCGGCAGATTCGTTGCGATCATCATACAAAACTTCAACTCCCTGTTTGCCCAAATCTTCATAGATTTTTAGCGCTGCATCGGTAACTACCTGATCTATTCCCAAATTCAACAAATGCACTTGGTAAGGCGCCACCGCCGCAGGCCAAATTATGCCTTTATCATCGTGGCAGGCCTCCACAATCGTGCCAAGCAAACGAGTGTTGCCGATTCCATAACATCCCATGGTAACAATCTTCTTTTTGCCGTCCTTATCCATGAAATACAAATCAAAATCCTTGGTATATTTTGTGCCAAGTTTAAATATATTTCCGGCTTCGATCGCTTTTTCTTCTTTTAGTTCGCCTCCACATTTTGCGCATGGGATTGCCCTGTCGGTTAGATGCAGAATTTCTTTTACGGTAAAGTCACGGCCAATATTAGCGTTCACATAATCTTCATACAATTCATTTGCGCCAGTTACAAAGTTTTTAATGTATTTTACCGAATGGTCTGCAATGAATGGAATTTTGCTTTTAACAGGTGATATAAAGCCCATTACAAGTCCAGCAGCTTCCAAATCTTCGTGAGTTGCAATGCGAACTTTTTCTTTTAAATAGGCTTCCAAACGTTCTTGGCTAACCTTCAAATCTCCACGAATACATACCCCCAAAAATCCACCTTTTATCTTATAAATAACTGATTTTAAAATTTTCCATTCCGGCACATTATGGAACACTGCATTCTCGTTAATTGGAATCCCTCGTTTTGCATGAACTTGCTTTAGCGGCAATTCTTTTTCGTCTTTTTGGTCAACGTCATCGGACTTCACCTCCGCAATTTCTATATTTTGAGCATAGCGGCATTTTTCACAAAGAAGCATAGTGTCTTCGCCAGCCGGAGTTTTTATAGAAAACTCGTGCGAAATTTTATCGGAAAATGCGCCACCGGAAGCTTCCATAATATATGCATCCAATCCACAACGCTTGAAAACATTAAAATATGCCTGCGTTGCTCTTTTATAATATGCATCCAAATCTTCTTCGCTTGAGTGAAAGCTGTACATGTCTTTCATTCCAAATTCGCGACCGCGCAAAACTCCAGACTTTGCACGAGGTTCATTGCGGAATTTAGTTTGGATTTGATAGACAACGAGCGGCAAATCTTTGTATGAATTTATGAATTTTGCCGCAAGGGGAGTGACAATTTCCTCATGGCTTGGGCCAAAAACAAAGTCGCGGTCGCCGGCACCTTTTGTGCGATACAAAATCGGATCCATTGTTTTATCGCGACCCGTTTGCTGCCAGACTTCGAGTGGATGAAGCGACGGCATTGCAATTTCTTGCCCATCAATCGCATTCATTTCTTGGCGAATAATCTCATTAATCTTTTTTAAAACGCGAAGACCCAAAGGCAACATGGTGTAAACACCGGCAATAAGGCGATCAACAAAACCCGCCTGTGTAAGAAATTTTGCATTCACGCTATCTGCATCTGCAGGAGCTTCAAACTTGGTTTTTCCGAAAAGTAGACTGTACCGCATAATTTTATTATTTAAGAATATTAGTTTTTATAGATTTAGTAGGTTTTTCTTTAATAGAAATGTGCTTGCGAGTTTCATCAATCTGATTCTTCTTTGTAATCTTGGTGCACCAGTCTTTATTGGCTTTGTACCATTCAAAAGTGCGCGCAATGCCCTGTTCAAAGGTCACAGAAGGGTACCAGCCAAGTTCTTTTTCTATTTTAGATGGATCCATTGCATAGCGCTTATCGTGAGCCAGACGATCTTCCACAAAAGTTATTAAATCCGGCGATCTTCCCAAAAACTTCAAAATCAAATGTGCAATTTCTAGATTCTGTTTTTCGTTGTGACCACCAATGTTATAAACCTCGCCTGCACGACCGCGCCTGAGTACCAAATCAATTGCCGAGCAGTGATCTTCTACAAAAAGCCAGTCGCGAACGTTTGTTCCCTTACCATAGAGCGGCAGCGGCTTATTATTTTCTGCCAAATGAAAAAAGTAGGGGATTAACTTCTCTGGAAATTGATAAGGCCCATAGTTATTAGAACATCTGCTAATTGTCACAAAAAGCCCGTAAGTTTTGAAGTAAGACAAAACCAAAATGTCGGCAGCGGCTTTTGAGGCTGCATAAGGGCAATTTGGATCCAAATTAGTATTCTCCATAAAATAATCCACGGAATTTTCTCCTAGATCTCCATAAACTTCGTCTGTGGAAATTTGATGATAGCGAGGAACGCCAAACTGTCTGCACGCCTCCAACAAGTTGTGAGTACCAATAATATTCGTCATAACAAAAATTGATGGAGAAACTATGCTTCTATCTACATGCGTTTCTGCTGCAAAATTTACAACCGCGCTAAATTTTTCTTTCTTAAAAAGGTCTAAAACAAAGCGCTTATTGGCAATATCGCCTTTTATGAATGTAATTTTTTTGCTTTTAATTAAAGGAGCAAGGCTGTCTTTGTTGCCGGCATAGGTCAATTTATCCAGAACCGTAATTTTATCTTCCGGATGTTGCTTTGCAGTGAGATAAACGAAGTTTGCTCCGATAAATCCCGCTCCACCTGTAATTAATAGATTATTTGACATAATTTATAAAGTCGTCGAGTTGCATTATATACTCTTTTTGGCCTTTGTAAGGAGTAGATGAAATGGCCAGCATAACAGCATCTTTGGAAAAATCATTAAATTCGTGCCAAACCAAATTTGCAGTATAAAGTGCCTGGCCTGGTTTATTGAATTTAAATGATGTGAAGCGTTTGCCGTCGTGAATTTTTCCTGTGAATGAGCCCTTTAAACATATAAAAACCTCTTTTTCTTTTTTGTGGGCATGTCCGCCGCGCATTCCTTCTACATCATAAATAAAATATATTCGCTTTGGCTTAAATGGCAGATCCAAAAATTCAACCGAAGAAAGGCTCCCTCGGGAATCAGTGAAGATCGGTAAAGTCCAAAATTTAGATTGCATGCTAACTAAGTTACAATTCTGGTTCTGCGTTCTTCTTTCCAAGGTTCCAAAATGTCTTTTTCTTGTAGTTCAACGTCGGTGTCAATTTTTATTCCGCAATCATTGCCTTCGCCAATTTCGTGAACTACGTCGTTAATGCGCTTGAGTGAGGCAATAAAGCCATCTCCAATATGTTCTTCTCCACGATAAATTTTAACGCGCGCTTTATTTTCGATTTTGCCAGACATAACTTTACAACCAACTATCATGGATTTTCTGTTGGTCAAAAATACTTGGCGAATTTCGGCACGACCAAGAATAACAGTTGTAACTTCTGGTTCGAGCAATCCGGAAAGAATCTTTTTGAGGTCATCAATCAAATGATAAATAATCTTGTAAGTGAAAATTTGGACGTTGTGTTCATCGGCAACCTGTTTAACGTGAGATGGAGCAAGAGTATTAAATCCAACTACGATTCCTTTTGATGCAGAAGCCATTATTACGTCGCTTTCTGTAATCGCACCAACTCCGGCGTGAATAATTTTTACCGAAACTTCGTCTTTTTTAACTTGCGCTAGTGAAAGCTTTAACGCCTCAAGAGTGCCAAGAGTATCGGCCTTTAATACCACTTTTAAAGTTTTTAATTTTCCAGCCTGAATGGCGGACATAATCTGCTCCAAGCCCATTGCGGCGGAAGTGAATGATGCGTCCTTGCGCATAATGTCGATTTGATCGGCTTTTTTGCGAGCTTCATCCATGCTTGGAACGACCTGCAAAATGTCTCCTGAACTTGGAGAAGCTTCCAGACCGGCAATTCTTACCGGAGTAGATGGCGGTGCTTCTGCAAAAGCAACACCCAAATAATTCTTCATTATTTTTACGCGGCCACAAATGTCGCCGATAACAATTGGATCGCCAACACGCAAAGTTCCTGTATTTACAATCACTGTTGCCACAGGACCGAGGCTCTTATCTAAATGAGCTTCCAAAACAGTTGCTACCGCAGGTCTGTTTGGATTTGCGCGAAGAGGATCCATATCCGCAACGAGCAAAATCATTTCGAGTAAAGTTGGTATTCCATCGCCGGTAATTGCAGAAACAGGAACCATAATGGTTTTGCCACCCCAGTCTTCCGGCTGTAATCCGTTCTCTGCAAGTTGAGCTTTTACACGATCAATATTTATATCTTCTTTATCGATTTTATTTATTGCCACAATGATCGGAACGCCCGCTTCTTTTGCATGATTAAGCGCTTCTATTGTCTGTGGTTTTACGCCTTCATCTGCGGCAACAACCAAAATTACGATGTCTGTGATTTTGGCTCCGCGCGCACGCATGGAAGTAAAAGCCTCGTGACCCGGAGTATCCACAAACGTGATCTTTCGGCCATTTTTTGTAACTTGATATGCACCAATGTGCTGAGTAATTCCGCCGGCTTCCGTGGCAACAATGTCCGTTTCACGAATCGCATCCAAAAGTTTTGTCTTTCCATGATCCACATGACCCATAACCGTGACTATTGGCGGACGAACGCTCAAATCTTTTTCGTCATCTTCTTTAATCAAAATATCCAAATTACCGCTCATAATATCTTCCACATTTGCTTCCGAACGTTTTCGTCTGATTTTTATTCCAAAATCATCGGCAATAATTGAAGCCGTATCATAATCAATAACCTGGTTAATGTTTGCCAAGATTCCATTCTTCATCAACTCACCAATGACTTTTACAGGATTAAGTCCTGTTTTTTCGGCAAATTCTTTAACGGAAATAACATCTGGAATTTCGATCCCGCCACTACTAATTTGCGCCTGTATTGCAGGAGCCGGTTGTGACTTTTTAATTTTTGGTCCACCAAGCGCATCCTTTCCGGCAGTCATTTTGCGCTGCGATTTGATGATCTCTTTATCAAGTTCTTTTTCGATTATATCCGCATAAACAGAAACAGTGCCTTTGTCGGCTTCTTCTTCAAGTGCCGGTTCCGGTGCAATTTCTGTAGCCGCAGCAGGCGCAACGGCTTTTTTATTTAATTCATCTTCAACAAGAGCTGCCACGTCATCTTCAATAGAGCGGGCGAGTGGTTTTAATTCAAATCCAAGCTCTTTAACCTTTTTTTTAAGATCAGCAGTCGAAAGCCCAACTTTTTTGCCTAAATCAGCTAATTTGACAGACATAGTAAAAATACAAAAATAACAGTCAGAGTCTATCTGAAATTAACCTTAAAGGCAAATCTTGGAAAATTCTATAACTTGCCGGCAATCAAGCCTAAGGGCGGGTGCCGTCACCTAGCAGGTGCGGCAAGCTTAACGGATTCTTTGGCTTTTATCTGTTCAATACTTTCCATCTTTTGGCCGATTTTCTCCAGACGGCGCTTGGATTCATCATATTTCTGCTCGGAATGAACAATGTGTGAGCCAAGCACATCAAAATCCTCACCAAAACGGGTAAAATCATTCTTTATGCGAATTAGCTCTTCCATAATCTGCTTGGCGTTCTGCTCAATTTGCAGGCCACGAAGCCCCATCAAAACGGTTTGTATATAAACAAAGAAATTATTTGGAGAAACAGGGATTACGCGCTTTTTAAATGCATAATTGCCCAGGGAATCATCGCCTTCATCTTTTATAATTACTTCGTAATAAATATTTTCGGCCGGAATGTATAACAATGCAAAATCCAAAGTGCCCTCGTCCGGCAAAATATATTTGGAAATTTCATCAATGCGCTTCTTAACATCCGAAACAAAAGTTTTTCGATGCGCTTTTTTATCTTTATCATCTTTAGCCTCAAGCATTTTCTTAAAATTTTCCATCGGAAATTTGGAATCAATCGGCACAATTTTGCCGTCGGCCAAATGCAGAGCAGCGTCAACTTTTTCTCCATTTTTAAAGGTGTACTGAAGTGAATATTGCTCTTTTGGGAAGTACTGGCTAAGCAAATCCCCAAGAAAAAACTCGCCAAGGGATCCACGCAATTTTGGCGCTCGCAAAATATCCTGCAAACTCGCAATATCCTTTCCAACATCATAAATACGCTTGTTTGCTTCTTCCATTTGGCCAAGTCTGTCTGTAACGCCAGAAACAACTTTTGCGGCATTATCCAACCTTTCGCCAATTGTTCTATTTGATTTCTGCAAAATGTCGGCATTTTGGGCAAGCTGAAGATTAACCTGTTTGGTTTGCTCCTGGAACTGGTGGGTCATGTCTCTCATCCGATCACTAAAAGTCTGATTCAAAAGCTTTAGCGTTTGATCTTCCGACTGATTTTTGCCGAGACTCGTGAGCTTTAAATAAAGCGCAAAAAAGCCACCAATTACAACGATTCCAAAAATAAAGATAAAAATTTCCATAAAATTAAAAGTTTATTGCCGTGTCATCGTACCACCGCAGCTTTCGCGGGACAAACTAAACGGAAGTCACAATAGCTGCAATGGCCACCTGGAGTAGGGCAAAAGTCAGAAATTGCAATTTCCTTTGCCATTTTAGCTAGATCTTCTTTGCAATCTTCAATTTGCGCATCTTTTCTCGTTGTGGAATTTTTCTCCAGCGATTCAATGTAATAAAGGCTTAATTTAGAGACCTGTAAGCCAAAAACCTCCTTGCAAGCCAACGCATAAATCGAAAGCTGAAGGTCGTTTTTCAGGCTTTTATCTTTTGCAGAACCGGTTTTATAATCAATAACTTCATATGTTCCATCTGGCAATTTATCTATGCGATCAATTCTGCCTTCTACCACTAAATCGCCAATTTTCAACTTAAAAGGCCTTTCTATAAACTCCGGAATTACTCGCGAAACGGCAAAATCTTTTTCATAAAAATCTTCCAGAATTTTTAGGCCACGGCGCTTTTGATCTTCCAGTATCGCTTTTGTTTCATAGCCATCCGAAAGCCAATTTTCCTCATAAGTTTCTTTTAAAAGCGGCAACAGATTATCACTAACTTCTTGCGGATTATTTTGTAAATGCTCATAAAAACTGCGCAACGTATTGTGAATAGTATTTCCAAAACTCAAAATTCCAACAGGCTCACTTGGCAAATTAAATAAATATCTGAATTTATATTGAAGCGGACAGGTGGAAAAACAATTTATTTGGCTAAAACTCAACTTTGGCACTTTGTTTTTAATTTCTTGGTGCTCTCTATCTACATTCAAATTTTCAAAATCCATAGCACCCTGTTTTTTTGATTTTCTTTTTGAATCTTTTTGAACGGCTTTGCCGGTTTCCAGCGCTTCCAGCACAAATTGTGATGGCTTCCACTGGCGCTTACCATCATAAAAATCGCTATAAGAAAGCACGAGCGTCTCTTTTGCGCGCGTGCAGGCCACATAAAACAGCCTGCGCTCTTCTTCCATGTGATGATTGCCAAGAGGCAACGGCTCCGGTATTAGCTCCTGCGGAATTGCAAAAGGCTCCGCGCGATTTACCGAAGGGAATTTCCATTGCACAAGGCCAGGCAGAAAAACGCAATCAAATTCAAGCCCCTTGGCACTATGAATTGTTAGAATTTTTATTGCACCTGGATCAATGGAAACGGAATTCACACTTCGCTCACCGGCCTGCTCAAGCATATCCAAATAACGAACAAAATCCTGAACTTTTTTATTTTCGTTCGTGCTCTCAAACTCTTTAACTCTTTCAGAGAAATTCGCAATATCCTCCAGAATCTCCGCATTTTTTTCATCTTCAGACATAGCTTTAGAAGTAACGTCTTTTAAATATCCGCTCAATTCAAAAAACTTAGAAAGCACGTCAGAAACGTGATTCTCCCTCGAAAATTCAACCAACTCATCCAGAATTAATTTGGCTTTCTCGAAGGCCTTATTCTGTTTCATTAAATTAAAAAGGGAAGAACGTTCGTATTTTGATTTGCGAGTAACTTCCAAAATCGCATCCATATTTATTTTCCAAAACGGCAGAGACAAAAATCTAAACATTGCAATATCGTTCCATGGATCAGCCAAAACTTTTAAAAGCGATATGCAGTCTTTTACTCCGGCCTTTGTAAATAAGTTTGTTGCGGAAAAATGCTGGAAGGGGAGTGACATGCGTTTTAATTTCTCCAAAAAAGGCGCAGCTAAGGCATTTGTGCGAATTAATATTGCAGGAGACTTGCCTTTCTTAAGGACTGCAGCTGCTTGATTCACCACAAAATCAACCTCCTGCTCCAACTCGTCAAAATGAAAAATCTCCGGCACCGCCTTGGATGTTTTTGGCGCATTCATGGCCTTTAATTTCTTATCTATATTCTGACTTACTTCCAATCTATTTGGATTATTTTTTTGAATTACTCCATATGCCAAATCCAAAATTGGCTGGCTGCTCCTGTAGTTTTCGTTTAATACAACGCATTTAGTCCCCGGAAAACTTTCCTGAAAATATTTAATGTTTGTAAGCGATGCTCCACGCCATTTATAAATGGATTGATCATCGTCACCAACCACAATAAGATTTTTATGAGTTGCAGCCAACATCGTTACAATTTTATTCTGCGCAAAATTTGTATCTTGGAACTCATCAACCAAAATATATTTAAATCGATCTTGGTATTCCCTTAAAACCGATTTTCTTTTTTCGAAAAGCCGAATTGCATAACTCATAAGCCCACCAAAATCCAAAAAGCCTTTTTCTATTAACAATTTTTCATAAACAAAATAAGCGTGAGCGAGTTCAAGATGTTTTTCGGCCAGTTCTTTATCTTCTTCTGTTTCTGCTTTCTTAACTAGATTTTCTGCAGATCTCAAATAATCTTCCGGCAAAATGTTTTCATCCTTCAAGCGGCTAAAATGCTCCTGCATTAGCCCTATAAATCTGTTTGGGCTCCCAAGCGAGCGGAAATACTCAAGTTTAAACTCGGACATGTGATTTCGCATAAGCGTCCACAAATCCACGTCCGTAACGAGCTTAAAATCCACCGGCAGGCCAATTTCATGTCCACGTTCCCGCAGCACACTGTCACAGAAAGAATGAAAGGTCTTAATCCAGATTTCGCCATAACCAATGGGCAATTCCATGTCGACCCTTTCCATCATCTCCTGAGTGGCCTTTTCGCTAAAAGTAAGAGCCAAAATCTCCTCCGGCTTCACACCCTTTTCTTGTATCAAATAAAGAATTTTCCCCACAAGAAGGTTGGTTTTACCCGTCCCAGCTCCAGAAACCACCAAAAGCGGGCCATTCTCATGTTTAATGGCCGTGCGCTGCCTTTCATTATATTTTTTGATGGAGAAGCCCATAATTAGGTCTAGAGCTTATCTTAAAATTTTATCCCATTCAATGCCGACATCGTTTCTTTTTTCTTCGAGCGAAAGATGCGTCGCAGATTGAAAATTATGCATTATACATTCGTTTTCCTCGCACATCTTTGAATCTTCAGGCGGATACACGGAACTAAACCATTTTCCATATTCTCCGTTTTTACGCATGCGTTCAACAATTTCCGCGACGGTTTCAAAATATTGGTCCGGTGCAAAGGCCCTGTTTAATATATAAAACTTTCTATCTTTTAAACCAACGCATCCAAAACAATACTCGCAATTAAAACAATATTCACAATATTGCAGAGACTTTCCATACCAGCAATTGCTACAAAACATGCTGTGCTCAATTCCCATTCCGCTCATTATTTCATAACAGTCTTTTACCGACGCCTCTCCTGCAAAAGAAATATCCATGCAGTCTGTGCAACTAATCGCATTATTCATATAACAACAATTACTGCATTTTTCGGTATCAAAACAATACTGTGATGATTTGCTATTACTAATATAATCACCGGTGCATTCGCCCTTATTTCTATTTTGGCGCATAAAAACGTGTGGCCTGTTTCTTTTAACTTCTTTAAAAAGCTTACGCAATTCCTCGGGAGGTTTTTTCTTTAATTTATTAACAAGTTCAATATATTTTTCTTCGGTATAGGGTTTATTAAAAATATGATATTTCTTGCGCCACAAGCCAATACAAGCAAATGAGTCCTCCAAATTCTGACAATCATAACAATAATCACATCTGGTGCAATCTTCACAGTCCTGCAAAAAAGTGGAATCCAGGCAATTTTTACAATCCACACATTCAAAAGAACCTTCGCAATTGCGACAATAAGAACAATCAATCGAATCAATATTAAAATAACTCCAATAATTATAATGGGAATCCTTCATAAAATCGCTGCCTATAGAATTAAAGCAGCCTATACATTTATGGGTGTAGTTGCAGTAAAAACTCCCCTCATTTTGGGAATTCATTAGCGAAAGGCGAGGAACGGTAAGTCGGAGTTTTTCAAACTGCTCTAAAAAAGACATACACCTTTTTTCTAAATACTTAGATCTCCAATTGTAGCCAATTTTCTGCCATTTGCCAAATTATCCAATGTTTTGCCAGAAACACTCTTGGCAATACACTATGTACTTCGAATCCGGAGCATAAGTTGAGATAATATCCTTCTGGCATTTGTCGCACTTCCTCTTATATAGCTTTCTTTCATTACGAAGAGAAAGCCTGCGCTTTTGACGGCATTCTGGGCAATTCGTAGGCCATGGCAAATCCTTTTTCTTGTAGAACTCTTGTTCCTGAGGAATGATCAAAAACTGTTTTTGACAGGTTTCACATGTCTTAATTTCTTCTTTAATTGTTGCGTCTGCCATATTAGTGAGGTTAAATTACCCCTATTTTATGTCGATTTAATGATGTCCGCAAGAGATTTCCCATATTGATGGGACTTTTTAAGCTCTTTCTTGAGTTTGGCCAATATGGAGAGGTATTCCTCTCTGGTGCACTGTCTATTAAGCACACAGTACTGTTTATTCATAATATAGGCACATCCAAAGCAGTTCTGGCAGGAATAACAGTTGGTGCAGTATTCGGAGTCAATGCAGCCCATGCAATTCTCTATAAAATTGCAGTTATTACAAGAATTGGAATTAAAACAGTCGTAACAGAGCTCAAGGTTATAACAAAAATCACAATCCATTACTTCGCTGGAATTATTTTGAGGATCCAAAAAATCCGATACATAAGCCGCGTCGCTCGTATTTCTTATGTTAAAACATCTATGGCAGTTTTTGCTGAAATAAATATAATCGCCGGTGCATTTTTCTCCGCCTTTTAAAAGCCGAGAATAAAGACGCGGATGTTTTTCGAATTCCGGCTCCAGGATCGAAAGTATTTTTTCCGGCGAATTTTTCTTTAAAATTTCGAGTTTCTCTCTATAAGTTTCTTCGGAATATGATTTATTGAAAATGCAGAATTTTTGCTGACGAAGGCCAAAAGATCCAAAACAATCTTTGCAATTTAGGCAGTCATAACAAAAATTACAATTTGAACAATTGTGGCAATCTTGCAAATGAGAACAGTTATAAAGACCGCTACAGTCTGTGCATTCCAAGCAAAGCTCGCACGAAGACATTTGAATACAATCTATGCAATCGCGACATTTCATTAGGTATTCGCTGTAGTAGCAATCTTCGGACTCGGTTACAAACCAACTCATATAAATATTCTTCGAGCGATGTGAGTAATCCGCAAAGTCGCAGTTTTCGGACGACTTATTATTAAGCGCACAGAGAGGTTTAATAAGAACCAGATTTTTTAATTCGGTGATAAAATCCATATTTTTTAAATGAGAGGTTCAGCGAATTTTTGTTCAATTGAACCCGTGGCTGCATTGTCCGCCTCGCTGGCAGATTCGTCCCATTTCTTAAGTTCCGCTTCGACTTCCGATCTTGGATTTGCGTATTTTGCACGTGAACGACGGATTATTTCATCGGTAAAATGTTCTTTTGGAGTGGCAACATTAAGAGTGCGACCAGAGAACGCGTCGCGCAATTCACCATCAACAGACATCTTTACGTAAAACTCTCGAACACCAAGATTAATAATATCTCTAACCTTAAATATTGGCGTGTATTCATTTTCCAAAATTGCGGCATCTTCGGCACCAACGCGGAAATTTATGATTGTACCAACGTTACCAAAAGCCGTTGTTCTTATCATGTGAGAAAGCTGGCCCATATATTGGTGAGCCATGGTCAGGTTCAAATGATATTTGCGAGCTTCCGATAATATTTCTGCAAAAGTGTCTGTTGCGAAATATTGGAACTCATCGCAATAGAGGTAAAAATCGCGGCGATCTTCTTCCGCAGTTCCGGTTCTGGCCATTGCAGCTTGTTGAATTTTTGTAACGACCATTGAACCAATAAGCGCGGCATTTTCTTCACCAAGATTACCTTTAGAAATACGCATTAAAAGGATTTTTCCCTGATCCATTATTTCCTGAATATTAATTTTATTTGCAGTCTGACCAACTATATTTCTAATGAGTGAAGTGGAAACAAACTGACCAACTTTATTCAAAATTGGCATAATTGCCTCGTTATCAAACTTCTCACTCCATGCCGCAAATTCATTAACCCAAAAGTTTTTAATAACCGAATCCTGAATTCTGGAAACAATTTTTTGTCTGTAATTTTTATCCGAAAGCATTTTTAAAATCGAAAGCACAGTCGTATTTGGAGAATCCAAAAGAGCGAGCGTGGTATAACGCAAAACGTGCTCAAGCCTATTGGTCCAGTTGTTGCCAAAGAGCTTTTTAAAGATATCAATAAAGCCGATTGTTACGCGCACTCTCATCTCTGGAGGAACTTGCTCAAGAGGATTAAATGCGACAGGGAAATCAAAATCAGCCGGATTAAAATACACAACATCGTCAATTCTTTCTTTTGGAATATATTTCAAAATGGAATCCACCAAATCGCCATGAGGATCCAAAACTCCAACTCCACGACCCGCCAAAATATCTTCTTTAATCAAAAGTTCGAGCATTTTTGATTTACCAGTACCGCTCTTACCCACGACATAAAGATGCCTGCGACGATCTTCGCGCTTGATCCCAAATTTAAAATTCTGATTGTGAAAATTAGTAACTCCAAAAAGTGACAATTTATCCGCAGCAACAACACCTTCGCGCGGTAAATCTCGTGGCGGTTCGGCCTTTTTTGCCAACACGTGAACAATGTGAGGCACATCATCCGGGTGAGGGAAGTGATAAATACTCGCAAGTTCAAGAGAGCTTAAATTAAAGGCATCTTTCGGCATCGAACGTTCTTGGTAACTCTTCAAAAAGTTCTGCATCCTAAGAAACTTTATTGGTTTAAATCCATTTAAATCAATTGTATTAAACTGCATAAATGCCTTTATGAGCACGTGCAGCTTTTGCTGAGCTTTTTCCTTGGTTTTGGAAACATATGCAATACGCACAGAGGTTTTATATGAATGATGTTCGGCTTTTTCTTTATAGGCTTCTTTTTCCATTTCGCGCATTGCCTTTGCCGACTTTAATTTGAAATAATTCTTAAAGCGGAAATACAACTTGATATTGTTTAAGCGCATCTTCCACGAACGGGTAAAATTCAATTTCCAATCATCCGCAAGTGGCTCTACGAATACCTGAATCCACACTTGCTCATCTTCCTCGGCTTTTGTCATAACAGAAAAAATACCAGCCAAAGAATCTCCTTCAAATTCCTTAAATGTTTTAATTGGAATGATGTCGGATCGCATTAGTTTGAGTTCCGTACCGGCAAAACCGCGCTCCAACACATCCGGCTTGGAATAATCTGCAACTTCTTCTATTTCAGCAAAAGGATACTGTGCATAAATCTGGCCTTCTATAAGCTCTTTTAGCCTTCGTTCAACACATGTAAAAAAGTAAATATGCTGATTATATGACGTCATTTCGAACGAAAATACATGATGATGCATAATCTCATGTATGTTCACGAGTAACTGCTCGAAAGAAAGCACCCTTTTCTCAATCTCTTGAGGGATTCTTATTAGAAGCAGTGCTTTATCCTTTGGCATCATAAAAAGACCTTTACATATTCAATATAACACAAATAACTAATCTGGGGAAGGGGATTTAACCTGAAAACAGGAGAAATTAAGCCTCTTTTACAGCCTTTTTCTTAGAAGCTTTTTCCTTAGTTTCTTCAGATTTGTCTTCTTCAACGGCCTTCTTCTCGTCTTCCTTAGGTGGTTCTTGAAGAGCTTTGATAGAAAGTCCGATTCTGTGATCTTCAGGATCAATAGCGATGATCTTTACATCCACATCCTCGCCAATCTTAACGAATTTTTGTGGTTCTTTTACCTGTTCGTGTGAAAGCTCGGAAAGGTGAATAAGACCGCTAATGTCGTCTTCCAATTTAACAAACACTCCAAATTGAGTAATTCTATCAACTCTGCCTTTTACAACAGTGCCAACAGTATATTTATCCGCGGCCTTCTGCCATGGATCAGGAGTTAGTCTCTTCATTGAAAGTGAAATTTTATCTCCATCAATGCCTATTACTTGAACATCAACAATGTCTCCAATCTTTCCGTACATAACAGGATCTTTTACATGACCCCATTCAATTTCGGAAATATGTACAAGTCCCTCAAGTCCTTCGAATGCGACGAAAATACCAAATTTAACAATGCCGGAAATAACTCCGTGTACTGTTTGACCTGCTTGTAAACTCTTTAAAGCATCAACACGTTGTTCTTCCAGAGCTGACTTTTCGGACAAAATTAATTTTCCTCCTGTCTGGTCAACATTAATAATTTTAACTTTAAGTTGTGTTCCAACAAGTTTTTGAAGACGGGAAAGAATCTGTGAAGGATTTGCAGAATCAACACGAGGATAATGCATTGGAGCAAGCTGAGAAACCGGTATAAATCCTTTAATGCCATCAACCAAAACAAGCAATCCGCCCTTATTGGCTTCGTGAATAGTAACTGTAATAATTTCGCCAGTGTCGAATGCCTTCATAAATTTTCTCCATGTGCGTTCTTGACTTGCACGGCGTAGAGAAAGGACAAAATAGCCTTCTTCGTTTTCCTCATCTATTACATAAGCCGAAATCTTATCTCCAGCTTTTAATTCCTTAAGAGTGTCTCCACTATCTTGTGATTCCTTACCGGAAATCATACCTGTGGCAACGCCCTGAATATCCAATAAAATCTTATTTCCAAAAATATCAATTACTTCGCCTTCAACAAGTGAACCAAGTTTTGGCGACTGCATTACTGGACCATGTAAAAGAAGATCATCCATTATTGCGGATGAAGAAGATGAGGATGCGGCTATTTGCGGCATATCGAATTTTATGATGAAGTTGCTTTATATAAGAATGCTTTTGGGCGGCGACTTCATCTATTAAACCGCTACAAAGCAGTGGAAGTATACGTAAGGATAGCCATCTGGTCAAGCTAAAGCGAGTGCCAAAGCCCAGGCGGCGGGGCTTGCCAAGGTCAAGCTAGCCAAAATGCTTTAGATGATATAATTCCTCTGATTTATGCAGAAACTACTACTACATACCTGTTGTGCACCTTGCAGCATCGCGATTATTGATGAGCTAAAGGCAAAATTCGACCTTACTGTGTTCTTTTATAATCCAAATATTTATCCGGAAGAGGAATATTTGAAGCGCAAAAAATATGTGATTCAAATTTGCGAGGAGTGGAAAATTCCAATGGTGGATGCGGATTATGAAGTTGAGGAATGGAAGAGGGCTGTAAAAGGGCTGGAAGGCGAACCGGAAGGAGGGAAACGCTGCGTGCAGTGCTTTAGGCTGCGACTTGAGCGCACGGCAAAGTACGCAAAAGAACACGGATGCGATTTATTTTGCACAAGCCTCACAAGTGGCCGCAACAAAAAAGCGGAAGTAATAAATCCAATTGGCGAAGCGCTTGGCGAAAAATACGGAGTTAAATATTATCCTGCAGACTGGAAAAAAGATGGACGCCAAGAATTAGCGCGAAAAATGATCGACGAGAGGGGAATATATAGGCAAAACTACTGTGGTTGCATTTATAGCAGCAAGTCTCATTCGCCAACTATAATAATATCGGAGCAATAATTCATACCCATTTTTGTATAGCGCCTTCGCTGCGCTTCGGCGTGCTACTTAACTCTCGTCTTTGTAAGCTGCAATCCTCCGCCTTTTTCCAGAGCAATCTTTATAATATCTTTTTCCTTAAAGACACCTTCGAGCAATTTTTGAGTTAGAGGATCTTCTACCAAATCCTGAATTTTTCGTCTTACCGGACGGGCGCCATATTTTGGATCAAAGCTTTGCTTGGCAAGATATTCCAGAGCCTGTGGCGTTAATCTTATGGAAAGTTTGCGACCAGAAAGCCTCTTTTCCAGTTTTTCGGTATGTAGCCTTACAATTTCCTTAATATTTTCGTGAGTAAGAGCGCTAAATACAACAATTTTATCCACTCTGTTCAAGAATTCTGGCTTAAAGTGATCTTTTAATTCCTCCAAAATAGATTCTTTGGCCTCATTATATTCATCTTCAACCTTTTTTAATTTATTTTTTGGAATATCGAAACCTATATCTCCTGCTTTATCGGTTAGTTTTTTGGCACCGATATTCGAAGTCATTACTATAATTGTATTTTTGAAATCCACTTTTCGGCCTTTACCATCAGTCAAAACGCCATCTTCCAAAATCTGCAAAAGTATATTAAATACATCCGGATGAGCCTTTTCAATTTCATCAAAAAGAATTACCGAATATGGTTTTTTGCGAACTGATTCAGTAAGGCCGCCGCCCTCATCATAGCCAACATAACCGGCAGTTGTACCAACAAGTCTGCTCGTATTGTGGCGTTCCATAAATTCGCTCATGTCTATTTTTATTAGAGCGTTTGGATCGTTATAAACTTCGGCAGCGAGAGCTTTTACAAGCTCCGTTTTGCCAACTCCAGTTGGTCCCATAAAAATAAACGAAGCAATAGGACGTCTCTCGTCGGAAATTCCTGCACGTGAACGTCTAATGGCTTTTGCAACTTCCGAAACCGCCTCTTCTTGCCCAATAATTCTCTTATGCAAAAGTTCTTCCAGCTTCATGAGTTTATCTATATCCGCTTTAACAAGGCTATTTACCGGCACACCAGTCATATTGGAAACAACGCGAGCAATATCTTCCGGAGTTACTTGTTCGCGATCTTGCCTTGGCGTAACCACTTTTTTGGCCTGTTCCATTTTTTGATTTAATTCCAATTCTTTACAACGAAGTTGAGCTGCCACTTCATAATCTTGTGAAGAAACGGCCTCTTCTTTTTTCTTTATAATTTGAGTTAACTCCTGTTGAATTTTTCTGGCCGCATCGGACGTACCTTTTTCTTTTGTCCTTTTTAATGCCGCAGCCTCATCCATAAGGTCAATTGCTTTATCCGGCAAAAATCTATCGTTTATATATCTTTTTGAAAGCGTAACCGCAGCTTGCAACGCTGCATCCTGAATAATTTGATTGTGGTGATCTTCGTAACCCTTTCTAATTCCCTTCAAAATTTCTACAGTTTCTTCTTCCGTTGGTTCATTTACCATTACTGGCTGGAATCTGCGTTCCAAGGCTGGATCGCTTTCCACGTGTTTGCGATAATCCGCCGTTGTAGTTGCACCAACAACCTGCATTTTCCCACGGGCCAAAGCCGGTTTTAGAATATTTGCAGCATCCAAACTGCCTTCTGCGCTACCGGCACCAATCACAGTATGCAATTCATCAATAAATAGAATTACATTTGTTTGAGTGGTAGCTTCGTCAATTATTTGTTTAATTCTTTCTTCAAATTCTCCGCGATATTTTGTTCCTGCCACAACCGAAGCCATAGACAAAGACAAAATACGTTTATCCAAAAGATTATTTGGCACTTGCTCCATAACAATGGCATGTACAAGGCCTTCCACAACAGCTGTCTTACCAACACCCGGCTCGCCAATTAACACCGGATTGTTTTTAGTTTTGCGATTTAAAATAGAAATTACGCGGTCAATTTCTTTGTGCCTTCCAACCACCGGTTCCAATTTTCCTTTTCTGCAATCCGCAGTCATGTCGGTAGTAAAATAATCCAAAGCAGGAGTTTTTGATTTTTCCTGTTTATCTCCCTGTTTATGTTTGTAAGAATCTTTAGCCTCTTTTTCTGAACCGGCCAAAACTCCATGCAATCCACTCAAGAAGAATTCCAGCGGATTCATTTGTCCCTGCTGACCCGGAGCTTTTGAAGTAACATCCTGATTTCGTTTAAAAATCTGAACAATTGCCTCTTTTATTTGTTGAGGATTGATCTTCATGTTTTCCAAAATCACCGTTGCTGCAGTATTTTCTTGTGAACAAAGAGCATAAAGAATATGTTCCGTTCCAACAAAATTATGATTAAACTCGTGGGCGCACTTTAATGCGTCTTCTATTACTTGTTTTGCAAAACCAGAAAGTCCGCCGCCAACACCTGGTTTTGGCGCTGCACCTCCAGTAGCCCTGCCAACTGTTTTTAATACCAAATATACATTATCAAGAGAAACCCCAAAATTCATCAATACAGAGGCTCCCAGGGAATGAGATTGGGTCAAAATACCTATTAGAAGGTGTTCTGTACCAACATAATTCAAACCCGCCTCCTTGGATTTATCCTGAGCAATTACAAGCGCCTGCTTGGCTTCCTTTGTGAATTTGTCGAATCTTGGATCAGTCATATTTATTTTTAAAATTTATTATCATGTAATACTACCATATTTTATTGAAAGATTCACCAGGTTACTCTTTACTTACTTATAATTTATTGTGTTCCTTTTGTGATTTAATTAAGCACCTCAATTAGCACTCTTAATTTTAGAGTGCTAATTAAATACGGTCAAGTTTTTTTCACGTTTTTACTGATTTTCTTGCAGTGTGGCAAGCATTTCTTTTGCGATGGCTTGCAGACTGGCTTTCATGGCTATTAATTCAGGCGTATTTGCAGTTCCATTTATGCAGAACTGCTCTTTGCCTTGAACGCAAACACCATAATTTTCTGACATTTGAGATTGATATTCAGTTGCAGGTCTTCCACCAATTTCTCCAATGCTCGTTTGGGAAACAGCTATATTTGAAGGCCCTTTAGTGAGAGTTAACAACGCATTATTTCCGCTTATTGGCTTATTGCTAAACTGGTAACCGCCATTTGCAAAAGACCAATAGTAATTGGCCGGATATTGAATTTTGATTTTCCAAGAACGCGATTCAAGAAGTCTCATGCCTTTTTTTACCGTGACGGCTTCCGTTGGTGCTGCACCATCTTTTATAACTGTTTTTTCGCCGGTTTTGGCACTGTCTGTTCCGCTAGCCAAATCCCAGTCGGCAACGGAGCCTTGCTTGAAATATGCAACTTGCTTAACGGAAGATGGAGTAGTCCTGTCGGAAACAGAAAGTAAAATTTTTCTTACTTCTGTGCCGCTTGAATAAGTTACATAAATTGCATTGAAGTTCTCGCTTTGGCCTTCCGGAGCCACAAATTCAAATTGCGTGGCTGTCCAAGTTCCAGAAGTTGGAGCTTCCGGCGCAAGAGTTGAAATATTTTGCTTTATATAAGTTATGAAGTTTTGGCGAGCAGTAGCTGCGTCACTGGTTTTTAAAGCTGCCGCTACTTTTGCTAACTCTGCCGCCTTTGCATCCGCTTCGGCCTTCGCCCTTTTTGCCAATTCTTCTTTTGCCAACTCCGAAAGTGGAGGAGTTACTTGGCCGGATGCTGGAGTTAGTGTGGTTAGTTTATCCGTTGGATTAGCCGTTGTTGAGTCTGGTAGAACCGGAGTGGTCGTGGCCTCTCCCGGAGTTAGAGGAACAAATTCAAAACTGGCCATTAAATTGAAAAATTCATTTCGATATAAATCTTTATCCGAATCCGAAACAGTTGAGTGAGTAAACCTATAAATATAGAGATCACGAGCTACAAAAAACTCAACTTTTTCACCTGAACCGATTGTCTTTTTTACAGCATCCAACTGAGCAATACCCACAGAACTCTGCTGATAAGTAGTGTTTGTTTCGAGCGGATCCTTTGACCTATATTGATCATCAAGGCTCAACCAATCGCGAGCGGAAAGTTTTTTATTATTCTCCGACCTTTCAATCGTAATTGTATCCACGCTGCTGCTTTCTTCCTGTGCAACTTCGTATGGAGTAATAACAATTTTCTGCAAACCTAAAATATCTTTTGTTGCCACAAGCGACCAAATCGACGGATATTGAAACTTTATACCCACCTCCGTATTCATATATGACTGTTTAATCTGCGTTTCTTGCCCAATAGAAGTCACTGTATCTACCATAAAAATGGTCTTTGGCTCATTCCATTTTCCTTCAACTTCAACTCGGCGTTTTGTGTATTTTTTTAGATTTACCGAAAGTGCATCTATAAAAATCTTTTCGTTTGTGTCTGATGTAAGCGCAAATTTTGATGGCGCAGCAAGTAAACCCTGGTCCTGGGCAGTGCTAACTATTCCAATTTTCTTTTCCAGTTGTGATTGAATCGGTTCCGCAGGAATTTCTTCTGCCTTTTGAAAGAAAGTGCATCCAGCAACAACCATTAGTACAAGCGCCGCCGCAAAAAGTAATTTTTTCATAAAGAAAATAATTAATTAATAGTTAAAGTAATAATTGTTTTTGTTTGGTGGACATTTCTATACCAAGATGAGTAAAAGCTCTTTCTGTAACCATTCTTCCTCGCGGGGTTCTTTCCATAAATCCAAGCTGAATCAAATATGGCTCGTATACATCTTCCAAAGTATCTTCTTCTTCCGAAAGTGCCGAAGACATTGTATTTAAGCCAACAGGACCACCTTTAAATTTCTCTATCATAGTGCGCAAAATGTCGCGATCCATGCCATCCAAGCCCAAATGATCAACGCCAAGAGATTCCATGGTCTGAGCAACAACTTTTTCCGTAATGCTTTTCTCACCATGGAATTGCGCAAAATCGCGAGCCCTGCGTAACATTCTATTGGCAATACGTGGAGTTTGCCTACTGCACTGGGCAAGCCTTTGCGCTGCGGACTCATCAATATCAAATTCCAAAATAGTAGAAGACCTTTGAATTATCTTTTTAATATCATCAATATCATAAAAATTCAGCTTAAACACATTGCCGAACCTGTCGCGAAGAGGGGAAGAAAGCATGCTCACTTTTGTAGTTGCCCCAATTAAAGTAAATCTAGGCAAATTTAGCCTTACACTGCGGGCGGAAGGCCCTTTGCCGAGCATAATATCAATTGCATAGTCTTCCATCGCACTATAAAGAACCTCTTCCACAACAGGTTTTAACCTGTGAATCTCATCAATAAACAAAACATCTCCGACAGATAAATTTGTAAGAATGGATGCAAGGTCACCCTGTCGCTCAAGTGCAGGCCCGGAAGTAACTTTTACGGCAGAGCCCATTTCGCTACCAATAATATATGCAAGAGTTGTTTTGCCAAGACCGGCCGAGCCATGCAAAAGTACGTGTTCAAGCGGTTCTTTGCGATGTTTTGCAGCTTCTATAAAAACATTTAGATTTTTTTTGATTTCTTTTTGGCCAATATATTCTTTTAGTGTTTTTGGCCTAAGAGTTTGCTCAAACTGCGAAAATTCCTGAGGATCTGCTTCGGGGGAAATTACCCTTTTTTGTTCTTCTCTCTCGATCATGCCCGCTAATTATAGCACGGCATAAAATTTTAAAAGGTTACCTAATTGACAGACCATTCTTCAGGTTTTAGAACAATTCCCGGTTGAGGTGTAGTGTGATTTTTCTGAACAGTCGAATACATCTTTTCCATCTGCAATATTATAAAATGTTTTATTCCTTCCGGATCAGGGCAATCTTCAAAAGATATGCACAATGTAGACGAGGCAGTCGCTATTTGAAGGAGTCCATAGTCCATAATATGCCATTTAGACAAAATGCCTTTCTCTCGAGTTTCGATGTCCTGAATATCCATAAGTTCCGCTTCGTGCTCTTCGCGCTTAAAAAGGGTTTTCCAATTAATCCAAATCACGCGCTTGTTCGTAATAATCAGCTTATCCAAAATATAATCCAGCGTAATCATAGTTATTATTATTCCAACAAAAAAAGACACAAAGGCGAGAATGTAAATAAGGGCATTATTGCCAATTGCGCGACCTATATAAAAAAGAAGCACATAAAAGGGGATTGCGATGGCAAGAATTTTCACAAGACTAAGAACGTAAGGCGTGAGATGCCTTGTAACCACCTTCAATGCAATTTCACCATCTCTAAGATGCATGCTAGAGTGAATTGTAGAGAATTATGGATATTGTAGCAACCGATAAAGGAACCGGGACGGCTTTACCAAAATGGGAATTTCGCGATCTTTTTTTGGTATTCTTGACGATTTTTTGCTTAATTACGGGGCTAAATATTCTGCTGACAATATTTGATGCCAGTCAGTTTTTTGATAAATCCAAATATAAAAGTCTTATAACGCTTTGCCTATTTGTGGTACAGGAAATAATTTTTATTGCTCCACTTTATTTTCATGTAATTAAGAAATACAAATTGAATTTTGCGGCTTTGGGATTTTTAAAAATAAAAGTATGGGAAGCAGCGAAATGGATTTTTAAAGCGTATGGAATCGTAATTATTATAAATATTTTTCTGGCAATTATTATAAGACAGTTGGGATATTTTCCTCCCGGCTTTGGGCTGCAAGACTCGCACATGCCGATTTTTGGCAGCAGTGGATTTGATATTTCTATAGCGGTAATAGTTTTGGTTTTTATTGCGCCGATAGCGGAAGAAATTTTGTTTCGCGGTTTTTTACTGCCGACTCTTTTAATGAAATTCCAGCCCGTATTGGCAAGTTTATTAAGTGCAGCCCTGTTTGCCCTTATTCACATGGAATTTGAAAGTATGGGAATGATGATGATCTTGGCCCTCGTGCTTAACTGGCTTTTTTTACGCTCAAAATCGATCTGGCCATGCATTATTTTCCATATGATAAACAACGCTTTGGCCTTTTCGTTAGAAATACTGGTGTGGAGTGGGTATTTACAGGTATAATGGCGCAGGCTTCAGCTTTGGTTAACAAATTTAGCCTGAAGAAACGTCAATTTGGCCCCGTAGCATAATGGATAGTGCAACAGCCTTCTAAGCTGTGGATGCTGGTTCGATTCCAGCCGGGGTCACCATTAGACAACCTCCTACAACCCATTTCCCTCCTTTTCCAACTGCTGCAATCTATACAAGATGAGCGCAATTTCACCGCGAGTCATAGATCTTGATGGATCAAGCGCAGAGTCTTTTATTTCCAGAATATTTCTGCGAATTGCTTCTTGAATGTATGGTGCATACCAAGCTGCTGCATCTACACCGGTCGGCAATGTAATTTGAATTTGCGGATCAATATCAACTTTCGCGGCAACAAAAATCATTGTGAAGAATTCAGAAAGAGTAACTTCGGCTTGTGGCCTAAAGTATCCGTCCGGATAACCCTTTACGAATCCAAGTTCAAACGCAGTGCTTACATATTTTGCAAACCAAATTTCCATAGGGACATCCGGGAATTTTGCTTCAATTTTTTCACGAATAGTTTCGTTAATTGCCCTTAAAATAAAGGTAATTGCCTCCGCGCGGGAAACTTTACTGTCAGGCTGGAATGTACCATCTGCATAGCCTGCAACAAGTCCGGAAGTTTTTAATTCGGTAAGCGCTTCAAAATAAATATTTGTCTCTGGAATGTCGGTGAATGGAAGAGGTTTTGCCGTTACTACAGGAGTTACAACTGGCTCTGGAACAGGAGTCACTGGCTGAACCGGTGTCTCCACTACAACCGGCTGTGTTTCCACAATCGGAGCAACTTCAGGCTGCACTGGGGTCTCTACTACAACGGGTTGTGTTTCAACGATAGGAGTAACAACTTCAGGCTGAGCAGGAGTTTCCACTACAACTTCCGGAGCAACAACAACAGGTTCAGGATCAGGTGGCGGAAGAACTTTTACAGTCGGAGACTGAAAAGCCGCACCATGATAATTTATTACGATTTGAGTTTCACCGGGCGTCGCAGAAGTAAACGAAACATTTGCAGTTCCATTTGAAAAATTATCGCGAGTTAAAGAATTTTGGCTAAGACTACCCAAAGCTGATGATTGACCAACAGCAGGATTTTCATCAAGAACAAAATCATTCAAGCTGTTTCCGGACGCATCCAGAGCCAAAACAGAAGCTTGTACAATTTCATTCAGCTTAATCTCGGATCTATCTAACACGACTTTAAAACTCGCAACAGTAGAAACTTTTGGGGTAATTTCAAATTCCTGAGAAGAAAATTCTTTTTCTCTAAAACGAAGAATAACTTTATCTTTACCAAGTTTTAAATCCGAGATTCTGGCGTGATTCGAAATACCGGTTCTTAAGTTGCTGGCTGTAATTGCATTTCTATTTAAAACTCCATTGCCATTTAAAAGCGAGAGTTTTACATCATCCTTAAAATCCGGCTTGCTAAGCAAATTACCTTCCGCATCAAATGCTTGAACGATTACCTTCAATGTATCGCCCTCAATTATTTTATTAGTAGAACCTACAATCTGCACTGCAAACGAGACGTTTTCATATTTATCCACAGTGGAAAGTGCTTGTGTAAGAGCTGGATTTGAAGTTACCAAAATAGATTGATCACCAGAATACGCTTGAACATATTTCATTGGATTTATTGTATTGGCAACCGCATTTTGCTGTCCCAAACCATGATTAATTGCTTCAAAGAACGAATAACCGGCAGAATTCATATCGGCTGTTGTAAAAGGCCAATAAGGATGCCAAGCAGAATTATCTGTATCTATTTGAAAATGTAAATGTGGCGTTGTAGCGGTGCCTGTCTCCCCGGAAAATCCAATAAGCTGGCCCTTTGTAACAACATCATTCATATTCACAGAAATTGAACTCAAGTGATTATATGAAGAATAAAGAGTCACGAGTTTATTTTTGTCATCAAAAGATGGAAAATTATTATGTTGAATCACAATGTGATTTCCAAATCCGCCTGAACTAATGGTGGTTTTTGTAACTGTTCCGTTTGCGATTGCATAAATCGGTGTGCCGTTTGGAATTTTTATATCAATAGCAGGATGACTGCCGGAATTTTCCAGACCATCCAGCTTGTAGCTGCCAAGATATGGAACAGAGTATGTAATTTTCTCATTACGAATCGCATCATCAGCCGGATCATTCCACTTGAGCATAGAAACCGGTATGGCGAGATGAGTTGGATTATATGCCGCAATTGAAATAAGTTTTTCCGGAGGTAACTGATTATATGTCATTTTCCTTTCCGCCTCCGTAAGTTTTACCCAATTTGGCATCTGCTTAACCGGAAACGTTAGGCCATCATATGGCGCATGGGCAGGAACAGTAGAAATAACGCTTGTCAAAAACTTTCCGCCCTGTTCGCCAAAAAACGCTATTAAAAGAGTTAAAACAGAAGTAACAATTATTATGGCAAGGGTCTTTGGCTCAAACAGAAAAAACTCATGATGTGATAATGAATTGCCAGCTGAAGAGAACTTCTTTTTTGTATTTTTCATATTTTTGTTGTTTTTATTTGCCATTTATCTTTTTTTGTATTTCAATCAATTATATCACAAATTAACATTTTTTCAATGGTTATAAGGTCAAAATCACAGGAAGAAACGCAAAAGTTAGGGGTAGAAATGGGTAAATCCCTAAAAACGGGCCTTTTGTGCCTTATTGGAGAGCTTGGGGCGGGAAAAACCACGTTTGTAAGGGGCTTGGCCAAAGGAATGGGGATTAAAAGCAGAATACAAAGTCCGACTTTTACCTATCAACGAGTACATACCGGCAAAAAGAAGCTTTATCATTTTGATTTTTATAGAATAAATGGGCCTGACCAACTTTTGATAAATGATTTGCTTGAAGCATATTCCAACAATGACGGTATAGTTGTAATAGAGTGGGCAGAGAAACTTTCATCATTCTTCCCAGAAACGTTTGAAAAGTCGGCGGTGTCCGCACCAACCAGAAAAGATATATACTTCAAATATATAGATTCCGATACGCGGGAAATTAAAATAAAAAATTATGACTGAACAAGAATTACAATCGCTAATCGAAGAATTCCATGTGCCACTTCACATAAGAAGGCACAGCGAGAAGGTAACGGAATTTGCGCTTGAACTGGGCAAAAAACTAGTTGAAGCAGGGGAGAATATTGATTTGGAATTATTAAAACAAGCTGCCTCTTTGCACGACATTGTGCGCATCGTTGATTTTAGAAATTTTAATCCACAGAATTTTAAACAGGAAGTTACAGAGAAAGATTTGGAAGTTTGGGAGGCGCTAAGGAAAAAATATTCGGGAATGCATCATGCAATTGCAGCGGCACAAATTTTGCGCGAACGCGGATATGAAAAAATTGCGCAAGTCGTTGAAAAACACCGCTATCTGCAAATAAAAGACGGCTTTAACACTTGGGAAGAAAAGTTGCTTTATTATTCCGACAAACGAGTAAAACACGACCAAATTGTGCCGCTTGAAGAACGCTTAAATGATGGGCGAGAAAGAAATGCCCCGGAAACCAAAAACCTCAAAGAAACGCTGGAAACGGACCAAAAGGTCTTTGCACTGGAGAGTGAAATTATGGCTAAGATTAAACGCTAGCAATAATCTTATTTAAAATCCGTCTTGTATCGGGATCAAGATTTCCGGTTGGTTCAATGCCGTGATTTTTCTGAAATGCAGTGAGTGAAGTTTTAGTTATATCTCCAAAATATTCAGTTGTAATTTTGCCTGGAAAGAATCCAAGCTTCTTTAAAATACCCTGTAATCTGGCAACATCCGAACCTCTATAACCATAGGTCAAATCGCCAATAAATAAATTTTTATCGGCATCCACAATTAGACTTCTTTCATCTTCAATTCTGGAATCAACAAGTTCTTTTTTCTCCATTGTTGCAGCAATTATTTTTTGCTGATTTGTTCTTTTAGCTATTATTTCGTTTAAAACATCAGCGGTTTTTGGCCCCACAATTCCGGCGCCCATTGTTTTTTCATCCTCAACTATAGAAAATGCCTGCTGAAATTTAAAAACGGCATGTTCTGTTGTGGCACCAAAAAAGCCGGTAGGCTTAAGGCCAAAGAAATTCAAACGGCCGAGTTCTTCTTGTAAAATAGCCACTTCCGGTCCTTTGTCGTTCAAAGTAAGAGGCTTGGTGAAAGTATCTGGTAACTGTACTACAACTGCGGTGTCTTTAACCGGAGTCTGTTTTACAGGTACTTGTGCAACACTGGGAGTAAACGAATTTGTTATAAGTTTCTCAAAAGAAGTTTGCGTTTTTGGACCATAATATCCTGCGCCAACCTCTACTTCTTTTGCAATCAAGCCTGTATCCAATTGGAATCTAACCAAAGCCGCATAAGTATTATCATCAAAAACGCCCGTTAATTCTGTCTTAAAGCCCAAATCATTGAGCGATTTCTGCAAATTCTTTACATCATCGTTAGAATCACCCTTTTTTAGCGTGATCTGAGGCAAAATCTTCAAAGCGTCCGCTTTTTTTACATTCATAAAAGATTCCAACGCAATGCGAGTTTTTGGGCCAAAATTACCAGCACCATAGTCATTTGCTGAATCAATTACTTTTTGATCAATTTGAAACTTTGTAATTGCTGCACTAGTTTCTTTTCCAAAATACACGGGCGAGTCTTTACCCGCTTCCAGAAACCCAAATTTCCTCAAAAATCTTTTTAATTCCGCCACATTTTCACCCTCATCTCCTTCACCCAAATCAACATTAAAATAAACGGTACTTACCGAAAGCCGTGAAATATTTGCCAATGGCAAACCGGCAATATTTACCGATTCTTTTATACTTGGATCAATTCCATAAACCGTGACTTTTAAAGTGCGCATGCCCCATCCAAGAGCCCTGCGAAGTCCTTCATCACCTTCACCAACCCAAATATCCAAGCGATTATTTTTTATTGCTCCTCCACGATCGTGAACAGCAACAATTCCAAAACCAGGAATTTCCATTTTTGTACCGAAAGGATAATTTTTTGGCGCGGCAAGCATACCGGGGTAAACATGGCTTCCGTCCGCCGAGTGAACTCCTTCACCATTTAAACGCACATCGCCCTCAAAAGAGCCCGTGGCATAACGAGATTGACCAGGAAGGGGAGTGTAATAGCCGGAAATTATAAAAGTCTTTGTGTATGGGAATTTAATTTCCTCAGGAGTTTCTGCTGCAGGCTTAATTGCTTCTACAGGCGCCACAACTGGAGCTGCCTCTACGGCTGGCTTCTGTTCTTCCGTCACCGTTGGAGTATTTACAACTGGATCCGGCAAAGACTGAGCCTTACCCCTTGGAGTGACTGTAAATAGCAGCAACATTCCAAGAGTTATCCAAAACATAACCTTCCACCTCTTTCCTAAATTCAAATGATTTGTTTTTGTTTTATTCATTTTGATTTTTTTAAATCCCGTTATTATAGCACAAAAAACAACCCTTTGGGGGCATCTAGTATTGTCATATTCTATAAATCTGATCCCATTCTCCTTAAGATCTCCCTACTGACGTATTCTCGAGGGCGACCATACTTTAGGCGGGATAGCTGTTTTAGAGCCTCTCCTAGGTTTTTGTCACCACTTTCTAAGTATGGGTTTACTGGTGTAATGCTAAACGGACGGCTTGGCTGAGTATCAATAGAAAGTTTCATACAAGCCTTATATTTATCAATATTAACCAAATCCTGGTCTGTAAACACAGGCGCCATTTCCTTACCCATATACTCCGAATCCTGCGCGCCAATCTTGTAGCACATAATACTACCGACGTTACCAAATATGGCATCTTTCAAACTTACTTTCTTAGCGCCCTTTTTGGCATCACCACCTTCGAGCTGAGCCAAATACTGATGAGCCAGATTAAGACCAACGCGATATTTTCTAGCTTCGGACAATATAACTTCAATGCTATCCGTTACATAGTTTTGGAACTCATCAATATATAAGAAGAAATCTCTGCGCTCCTCTTTACCCATCTTTTGACGCTTCAACGCGGCCATTTGAATCTTGCTAACGATAATAAGACCAAGCAGCTTGCTGTTTATTTCACCCGTTTCACCTTTGGAAAGATTCATAAGCAGGATTTTTCCTTCCTGCATGGCTTTGAAGAAATCAAAAGCCGATTTGGTCTGTCCGATAATGTTACGCATCATGGTATTTGTAACGAATGCGCCAAATTTCGCGGCAAAGTATGGAATCATTTCCTGTTTTTCACGCGCGCCGGTTTTTGCCATTTGATGCATCCAGAAAGATTTAACTATTGGATTTTTCACCTTTGCGGTTTTTAGACGTTGGAAGTCATCATCGGTAAACAGACGGACAATGTCTGTTAAAGATCCGCCTTCCGGATCATCCATCAAAGTAAGACAGCCATTGCGGAAATAGTCCTGAATACGTGGACCAAATATCTCTTCATCAAAAAGCTTGATCATGATGTTCATGGCATCCAAAGCAACCATGTCCTTTTCTTCATCCGTCGTAGCTTCCAGCAAATTCATGCCAAGAGGGCGCTCCAAATCACCGGGATTAAAATAAATCACGTCATCGGCCCTTTCACGCGGGATAAAAGGCAAAATATCCTCAATAAGCGAACCGTGCGGGTCAATAATACAAACACCATCTCCATTTTTAAGATCCTGGCGAATCATCACCTGCAAAACGGAAGATTTACCAGTACCGGTTTGTCCAATTACATAGAAGTGCCTAAAGCGATCTTCACGCTTCATGCGAATTTCTCGGACCTCGCCACGATAATTATTATAACCAAGCAAGATTCCCTCAGTTGGAATATTTGGTGGAGCTGGAGCAATCTTAAAGCCTTGCCACGCTATTGTAGAGCCCCTATTAAAACGAATATTTGGAAAATGAAATAAACTTGCGAGCTCATCTGCAGAAAGAATCATTGGTTTCTGGGTCAAGCGCATTAACCAAGTTCTCTTTAAGTTCCTCAAAATAAAATTATTAATCAGCGCCTTAGTCGAATGATATTTTGTTTTTGTAAAAGCGTTATTGTCTGTAGTGCAATATTGGGCAAAACCGCTTCTAATATTCATCAGTTGTTCTTTTGCCTGTCTATATGTTGGAGCGGCCACAAGCACTCTTATAACTGCTTCAAATCCATGTTTTGTATTTTTCTCTTCAATAGCCTTAACTTGATCATCTGTCATTGGAGTAGTACGCGTAGACCCTTTATTGGTATCCATGTTTTCTTTAAGGCTTTCCGCACCACGCACTCCAATTCCAAAAATAACACCAACCCAAGCTATCGGATTCCACCAAGGATATTTTTTTGCATGGGCAAATAAATCTTCTGCTTGTTTTCTGCCCTTTTCCTGCCAACCTTCGCCAAGTGGCTTAACTACAATTTGAATAGCTGCGCCTTCGTCCGGCCCAAGCTTTGAAAGCACATTAGTTAAAGTATTCAATGGATCCGAACCGGCACGCTGAAAAGTACGAATAGGGAAAAGTGGTTCCTTTGTAAACTTCATATAATGACCAGCTACCCGTGAATTTGGCTTAAAGATATTGTAATCTTCAACCTGCTCAATATATGCGTCCGGGTAAAAACCGGTTATTTGTTTATCAAAAAGCGCAATTAAATGGCGAGGCAAAACAATATAAAGATAAATCTGATTATTAAACACCGCATATTCAAGAGAGAAGAAGTCCTGTCCTAAGATTTTATCTTTCAAATCTCCACCATGGGTGGAATGTATGGCTTCATAAAAATGACTCATAATGCCAATCACTTCCTTGAAATCTTTTTCTCCTGCATAAGGACCACCTTCTTTTTCACGGTCTTCTTTTGATTCCTTTTTAGGGATTAGCACCTTTAAAAACGCCATATTAAGACAGCGCTCCATATTTGCCCGCGTGCGAACATACCACCAGAGAAGGAGCAAAATTATTATTAGACCAAGGGCGCCAAGTAAGCTATATCCTAAAATCATGTGCTATTAACAGGATACAGGAAACTTGCACTCTTATAAAGTATATGTTGAAGGTGGCGTTTATAGGCTCTTAACGCGAATATTTGCCTCTTCGATCTGTTTTTTTGGCAAAACGGAAGGAGCATCCAGCATCAAATCGCGGGCTTTTTGGTCTTTAGGGAACGCAATAACTTCGCGAATGTTTGGTTCATCACACAAAATCATAACAAGACGATCTATTCCCCATGCAATGCCGCCATGTGGAGGTGCACCATATGTAAAAGCCTCCAACATGTGCCCGAATCTGCGTTTTGCATCCTCGCGAGAAATCCCCAAAACATCAAAAATTTTGGATTGCAACTCTTGTTTGTGAATTCTAATTGAACCTCCGCCAATTTCTGTGCCGTTCAAAACCAAGTCGTATGCTTTTGCTCGCGCTTTTAAGGCATCTTTTTCCAAGAAAGGAATATCTTCTTCATTTATACTGCAGAATGGATGATGCGCAGCAGTTAAACAATTTTCTTCTTTGCTCCATTCAAACATAGGAAAATCCACAACCCATCCAAACGCAAAAACATTTGGATCGCGAAGTTTAAAATGGTCTGCACAAGCCAAACGAACGGCTCCAAGGCTGGTTGCCGCAGTTACAAATTCACCGGCAGTAAAGAAAACCGCATCGCCATCTTTTAATTCTGATTTTCCTTTAATTTTATTAACTTCGTTCTCATCCAAAAACTTTAGAATAGGGGATTTGATTTCGTTATTTTGCATCGTCATGTAAGCGAGCCCTTTTGCACCATGAATTTTCGCAACCTCAGTGAGTTCATCCATTTTTGACCGTGGAAAAGCTGCACCACCCGGAACACGAAGCATTTTTACAACTCCACCCACAGCAAGCGCATCCGCAAAAACTTTAAAGCCTGAAGATTTAAAAATTTCCGAGCCATCAATAATCTCCATATCAAAACGCATATCCGGCTTATCTGAGCCATATTTGCTCATTGCGTCATGCCACGTCAACTGCTTAAAAGGTTTAAACATCATTTTTTTCTGTGGAGCCAACTTCTCGCATAATTCAATCATCAATTTCTCATTTATATCCATAATGTCCTTTTGTTCCACGAACGACATTTCCATATCAAGCTGAGTAAATTCCGGCTGGCGATCTCCGCGCAAATCTTCATCGCGAAAACAACGCGCAATTTGAAAATACTTATCCAGTCCTGCCACCATGCAAAGCTGCTTGAGTTGCTGCGGAGATTGAGGCAATACATAAAACTTCCCAACATGCAGACGAGAAGGAACCATGTATTCACGGCTGCCTTCCGGTGTGCCTTTTATCAAAATCGGAGTCTCAATTTCCAGAAAATTTTCCGCATCCAGAAAGTCGCGCATTAATTTTATAATTTTATGGCGCATTACCAAATTTTTCTTCATTCGAGTTTTTCGCAAATCCAAATATCTGTATTTAAGGCGCAATTCCTCATTTACATTATCTTCTTTATCAATTTCAAATGGTGGAGTTTTGGCCTCATTTAGAATTTCTACGGCATCGCAAATAATTTCCACTTCACCGGTTTTTAAATTCTTATTAGACCCACCCTCCGGCCTTGCGCGCACTTTGCCCTCAACGCGCAAAACATACTCGGGCCTGGCCTTGTCTAGCATCTTATGAGCCTCTTCGCTGTGTTTTGGATCGGTAACTATTTGAGTAAGTCCGTATCTATCTCTCAAATCAATAAAAATCAGCCCACCATGGTCGCGCCTACCATTTACCCAGCCCGAAAGCACCACTTTTTTACCGATGTCAGCCGAAGAAAGTTGATTGCAAAGATGTGTTCTATACATGTCCAAAATTTACATTTATTTTGCTATTTCCGCAATCTGTTGTTTGAGCTCTTGTGTCAGGTCAATTCCAAATGGCACAGGAATAGCGCGCGTAGTTTCACCGGATTTTATATTAATCACTACCTTTTTTTCGCCTCTATTGGCCTTTAAAAGCGATTTTAAATAATTCAGCGTTTCCGCGTCAGATTTTTCCGTCAAATTAATTTGATAAGGACCATCAACCTTTTTCTTCAATTCTTCTTCGTCCTTATTTACTATAACTCTCACGTATTTCTCATTCTCGTTAAAAAGTTTAGCTTCGGTTGCATTTTTTATCATTGAATCCAGCGAAACTTCTTTTACCGTCTGCACAATGAACTGGTACAAATCTTTTCTCTTTTCCAAACGCCCATTAAGCACCACAATGCGACCTTCGGCTAAATTCATTCCGAATTTCTGGAAAACTTTTGGAAAAATAACCATTTCCGAATGGCCGGTTAAATCTTCCAAAGTGAAATATGCCATGTATGCACCACTTTTCGTTAAAACTTTTTTAACAACGCCAACAAGTCCACAAGTAGTGAATGATTTCCCTACGAACTTCTCACTAAAATCGCCCAAAGGATAAGCTTTTTTAGCCATATACTTTTTAAGACCTTGCAGTGGATGTCCGGAAACATAAAGTCCCAAAAATTGTTTTTCCCATTGGAGCTTTTCGATTCTTGTAGCCGGAATAACTTTCTTTAACTGAAACGGCTGCATATCCACCGAATCCTCCGGGGCCATCATTCCAAAAATATCGGTTTGACCATCTATCGCGGAGGCTTGTATAGACTTTGCGAAACTTACAACTTCATCAAGACTGGAAGCTATTGATTTGCGCTCGCCCAAGTCATCCAGCGCTCCACTATATGCCAGCGCTTCAACAGATTTTTTATTTAGAACATTTGCCGGCGTTCGCCTGAAAAAATCCTCAAGACTTGCGAATCTGCCTGCATTCTCACCTTTTCCACGAGCCTCTATTATCGCTGCAATTGTATTTTCCCCAAGACCTTTAATTGCTCCCAATCCAAATCTAATTTTTTCTTTATCAACAACAGTAAAGTCCGCCAAAGATTCGTTTACGGAAGGAGGAAGCACACTTATACCCATTCCTTCACATTCATTAACCTCAATTACAATGCGCTCTTCAATTCCGGAATCTGCAGTTAAAAGTGCAGACATGAATTCTGCCGGGTAATAAGCCTTCAAATATGCCGTTTGATAGGCGATCATCGCATAACAAGTCGCATGAGATTTAAAGCCATAAGCCGCAAAAGGCTCGATGACTTTTTCAAAAACGCTTTCGGCGAATTTGCGAGAATGTTCCTGTTTAACTGCTCCGCTTACAAATTTCTCTCTTTCGCCAGCAAGTAGTTTTGGATCTTTTTTACCCACGGCCTTACGCAAAATATCCGCATCGCCAAGGCTAAAACCCGCAAATTCGCGAGCAATTTGCAAAATCTGTTCTTGGTAAACAGCAACACCATAAGTCTCTTTTAAAATCGATTCAAACGTTTTGTGAAGATAAACCACACTCGTTGGTTCATGCTTACCTTTTATATACATGGGGATCCAATGCATCGGGCCCGGCCTATAAAGCGAGACCATAGCAATAATGTCGTTGAATTCGGTAGGCTTAAGCTCTTTCAAATACCTTTTCATGCCAGCGGATTCCAATTGAAAAACGCCCGTCGTTTCACCACGCGCCAAAAGCTGAAAAGTTTTCTTGTCATCCAGTGGAATTCTTTCTATGTCCACTTCCTTGTCCTCAATTTTTTTAATCCTTTCGACCGCGTCGGCAATAATAGAAAGATTTTTTATTCCAAGAAAATCAAATTTGAGCAAGCCAACTCCATCTTCATCAATAGAGTACATATCATATTGAGTGATGATTTTGTTTTCACCTTTGGTATCAAATTGAAGAGGGGTA
>Ga0172379_10002181_pt1 | contig 35695 bp, 29 predicted proteins | sample GrowelOW334metaG_FD_119756 | JGI IMG/M metagenome (GOLD analysis project Ga0172379, IMG submission 119756) | Groundwater microbial communities from an aquifer near a municipal landfill in Southern Ontario, Canada - Groundwater well OW334 metaG | ecosystem: Environmental > Aquatic > Deep... | reverse complement strand
TCCAAGCGCGCCCTCATCGCTCGAGATTTTGCTCGCTTCCACCATCCTTGGGAGCCTGGCCGTCCTGGCGCCTTTCGCCTTCTCCCGCGCCGATTCTTTCGGCGACATTCTCCCCAAAATAGCCGCTTCGCTCTTTGTGTTTTTTTATTGCGGCGTTCTGGGATCATACCTTGTCTATATCACGTCCAGCTTTGGCCAGGGGACGGCGCCCGTGCTCACCTTCACCCTCATGACCTTCGGGAACGACAGCCTCGCCTGGCTGGTTGGCGTTACGCTTGGCAGGAAACGCGGAATCGTCGCCGTTTCCCCGAACAAGAGCATCGCGGGCTTCATCGGCGGCCTTATGGGATCGATGATCGCGGGAACCCTTGTTTTTTTTCTTTTCCCCGGCAGCAATTTCGGATCCCCGCTTGCATCGATCCTTCTCGGTCTTGCCCTGGGATGTTCCGTGATCGTGGGCGATCTGGTCGAAAGCGCTCTCAAGCGCTCAGCGGGCGTCAAGGACTCCAGTTCTCTCGTCCCGGGCAGGGGCGGCGTCCTCGACTCCTTCGACAGCCTTCTTTTCTCGGCTCCCGTTTTCGTCCTGATTTCGGCGTTCCTCGGTTTTTTCCCTCCGCTGGGATAGGAGTGATTCCGTGAATCCCAAAAAAGTGATCATACTCGGGGCCACTGGCTCAATAGGGCGACAAACGCTCGATTGCATTGAAGCGGCAAACGCTAAAAATCCAGGAAGTTTTATTGTCGCCGGCTTGGGCGCGAATCGCAACGCCGAAGCCCTCCTCGCCGCCGGGAAGAAATTCCCTGGAGCCAAACTGGCCTTGAGCGTTGAAGAAAGAGTCGATGGGATCCAGCACAGCGGCGTTCGCTCCTATTCGGCCCTCCTCAAGGAAACTGATGCCGCCCTGGTCGTCAATGGCATCTCGGGCGCAGCCGGTCTCATGGCTTCCATTGACGCCCTCTCCACCGGCAAAAACCTCGCGCTCGCCAACAAAGAATCGGTGGTGATGGGCTACAGCCATCTGAAGTCTCTGGCACAGAGGAATGGGGCCTTCATCGTTCCCGTCGATTCGGAACACGCCGCGCTTTTTCAGCTGACCTCGCGAATCGGATCGGCTTCGGTGAAAGAACTCACCATAACGGCCTCGGGCGGCCCCTTCCGCGACAAGACCAAAGAAGAATTGGGGAAAATGCGCCCTGACGAGGCAGCCCATCACCCCGTATGGGCGATGGGCAGGAAAATAAGCATCGATTCCGCCACGCTCGCCAATAAGGGCCTCGAGCTTATCGAGGCTGTTCGCCTTTTCGATTTCAAGGAAAGCGCCGTGAAGGTTTTGATACACCCCGAGAGCATCGTTCATGCCCTTGTTCGGACGATGGACGGCGCTCTTTACGCCCATTTGTCATCCCCCGACATGCGTCTGCCCATCAATATAGCGCTTCATTGGCCCGAAGAAGTGGAATCCAGCTACGGCCTCCTTGAGCTCGCTGGCAAGACACTGCGCTTCGATTCGCCGGACTGCGAACGATTCCCGATGCTCGCCTTGGCGAGGGAAGCGGTGCGCGTTGGCGAGGCCGCGACCATCGCCTACAACGCCGCGAATGAAGCGGCCGTCGAAGCCTTTGAAGGCGGCGCGATACGATTCACGCAGATCGCCGATGTCGTGGCCGCTGTCCTGTCGAACGATTGGGCTTTCCCTGTACCCTCCCTAGGCAGTATCTTTGATTTCGACGCCAAGGCACGATCCCTGGCGCATCTCGCCGTGACGGAGCTCCAATGCTGACTGTTCTTCTAGGCCTCATAGGCTTGTCCATCGTCGTTATAATCCATGAATTCGGCCATTTCCTCGCCGCCCGGGCTTTGGGCGTCGAAGTGGAGACTTTTTCGATCGGCTGGGGCCCTCGGCTTTTCGGCTTCAGGAAAAAGGGAACGGAATGGCGAATTTCCGCGTTTCCTATTGGCGGGTTTTGCCGCATGAAAGGCGAAGAGGATTTTAAAAAGGCGCTTGAGCAAAAGCTGCCCCACATCCCCGCCGAAAAAGGCTCATTTTACGGAGCCGCGCCCTGGCGGCGGATTCTCATACTCGCCTCGGGCCCGGTAGCCAATGTTATCTTCGCGATTGTTATGTTTTCCATCGTCTCTTTCGTCGGAATGACCATACAGACGGCTCCCAACAAGATAGTGCTCGCGAGCGATTTGGCCTCCGTGTCAGCAACGACGGATAAAGCCCCCGCTGACGCCGCCGGCCTCGTCTCAGGCGATATCATCGCGGCGATCGATGGCAAAACCGTCAGGGACTATTCCGATCTGCAGGAGATGATTGGCCTCAATCCGGGAAAAACCCTCATGCTGAAGGTTGAGAGGCAGGGATCGACGCTGCGAATCCCGATCACCCCCCGACTCGACAAGAATTCGGGGCAAGGTCTCATAGGCATCTACGCATGGGTGGAGCCCGTGGTTTCTTCCGTGGATCCGCAAGGCCCGGCCGCCATCGCGGGCATACGGCAGGGAGATGTGCTTTCGGCTATCAATGGCAAGCCTATCGCGAACACAATCGGCCTTCTCGCGGCCCTTGAATCAAAACCGGAAAACGTCGCGCTGACGGTGCTCCGAAATGGCCAAGCGCAGACATTCCGGCTCGTCTTGTCCTTCGCCGGAAGCGGCCAATCCAATTTAGGCATTTCCTTCGCGAGCCTTTCGAGGACCGATAAGGCCTCTTCCCTTTTCGATGCCATCGCGAAAGGCGGGAAGGAAACCTACAGCACCTTCCTGATGACGGCCAAAGGCATCGGCCTTCTCTTCAGCGGCGTCAATGTCCTGAAAGCGGTTTCCGGCCCCGCGCGCATAACCTATCTCATCGGCAGCACGGCCCAGGAGAGCATCCATGCTTCGGGCTTCGCAGGTATCCCGACAATCATGAGCTTCCTCGCCTTTCTTTCCATCAGCCTGTTCTTGATGAATCTCCTCCCGATTCCCGCCCTTGATGGCGGACAGATCGTTCTTTCGCTCGTGGAAATCTTCAAGCGGAAGCCCCTCCTCACCAAGACAATCTACCGTTTTCAATTTGTGGGGGCGGCCATGATCATAGCGCTATTCTTTCTGGCTACCTTCAGCGACGTGCTTTTCTTCGCGGGAAAGTAGCGGGCATCAGCGCGCGTGGCGATCCATGTTCACGAACTTGGCGAAGGATGGCTTGAACCAGACATTAGCCTTGCCTATGGGACCATTTCGCTGTTTTGCGACGATCAATTCCGTCTCTATCTGCTCCGAGCGCTGGTCCGCGGTTTTATTGATCTCGCGATCTCGGTGAAGGAAGAGGATGAGATCGGCGTCCTGTTCTATCGAGCCCGACTCGCGCACATCGGCGAGGTTGGGCTGCTTCCCTTCCGCTTCTCGTTTCAGCTGGGATAAGGCGACGATGGGGATATCGAGTTCGCGCGCAAGGGATTTCAATGATCGGGAGATCGCCGAAATCTGCTCCCAACGCGGAAGCTCGGCATTCTCGTGCGTGATAAGCGTTATGTAATCCACGAAGATTATCTTCACGGAACGTTCCAGCACAAGCCTTCGCGCCATGGTCCTGAGTTCGAGCAGCTTCATGTTAGGCATATCAACGATATAGAGCGGCGCCTCGTAGATCCTTCCGGCCGCGTCCATCAGGTCGCTGAGATCCGAACTCCTCAGCCTTCCCGTACGGATACGTTCGCCCGGCACTTGCGCTTCCGAGGAAATTATCCTGTTCATCAGGGCGTGCTCGGACATTTCGAGGGAGAAGAAAGCGGCGGGTATCTTCATGTTGATGGCGATATGGCTGGCTATGGTCAAGGCCAAGGCCGTCTTTCCCACCGAGGGACGCGCGCCGATAACGATGAACTCAGAATTCTGGAATCCGGAAGTCATGGCGTCCAGGTCCGTAAGCCCTGAAGGGATCCCGGTGAAAGCGTTCGGGTTGTTGCTGAGCTGCTCGATTACGGTGATGACTTCGGGAATCAGATCCTTGATCGAATGGTAGGAGGCTGTTTTCCGGTTCTGCGTTATCTCGAAAATCTTGGATTGTATCTGGTCCAATATGGGGCCGGTTTCCCTCGTGTCGTCGTAGGCGAGCGAAGTGACAAGGGCGGCCAGCCGTATAAGATTCCTCCTCGTCGACATTTCCTGGATGATGCGCGCATAGTATTCCACGTTGGCCGCGGAGGGCGTCATCGAGGTAAGGTTGGCGATGTAGCCAGGACCCCCCGCCTTCTCCAGGCTGCCCGCGAGCTTCATCTCGTCGGTGAGAGTAATGAGATCCGATTTTTGCCCCTTTTCATGGAGGGCGATAATCGCCGAATAGATTTCCGCGTGCGCGTTGATATAGAAATCGTCCGGCCTTATGTAGCGCAAGACGACGCTCAATGCATCGGGGTCGAGAAGAAGCGCGCCGATGCATGCCTGCTCGGCTTCGGGATTGTTGGGAGGAATCTTGTCTTTCAGCGTTTCCGGCGTCATCAGCCACCCCTTTTCGATCGGGAATTATACGATGAAATCAAAAAAAAAAGCACCAAGAATCGGGAATCTCACAGAGAAATTCCCGGAATCTTGATGCGTCTTCAATCGCCTAGCTTTGACGCTCAGACGAATGGATCAGTGAATGGCGAGACCCTGTTGGGTCGGTATCAGTTCATCCGCCCGGCGTTGATGGCCGCCTCGAAGGCAGCGGCTTGTTCCTCGTCGGTCTGGGGCTCGGCGGCTTCCGCTCTCGCCTTCCTTACCCGCTGCTTCCTGGGCTGATCTCCGCCTTCCTCGGCTTTTTCGACTTTCACTTCCTGGCCTTCGATCGCGAGCTTGAGGATGGCTTCTTCCTTGTCGTAGAGCCTGATGATCACTTTGTAGTGGCCCACGCTCTTGATCGACCTTCCGGGGACTTCGATCTTCTTGCGGTCGATTTCGATGCCTTTCTTGAGGAGCTCATCAGCGACCGTGGCGTTGGTTACGGCGCCGTAGAGCTTGCCGTTCGCGCCCGCGGGCATGCCGACGACGATATCCTCGGCTTCGATTTTTTCCTTCAGGGAAGCCGAGGATTTCCTCTTGGCTTCCTTGATGCTGTCGATTTCCGTCTTTTTCTTCTCGAAGAGAAGAACGCTCTTGGTGTTGTAGACAACCGCCAGATCGCGCGGAAGGAGGAAGTTTCTCGCGTAGCCGGGAGCGACTTCCTTGACATCGCCTATCTCACCAAGGTTCGGGACGTCTTGGTTCAGGATGATTTTCATTTCAAGGCTCCTTTTAAGTTGCGGTATGGAAGCCATACCTCGGTAATGCCCAATAGGGGCAACGCAATCAGTATGAGCGCGCCGGCGGTGGAACTGAGCGCGACCGCCGCGATGGCGAGAGGCGCGAGTATCCGCAACAGGCGGTTCGCGTTGAACTGTTTGAAAAGATGCGAAACGATACCCATTCCCTGCATGGCATAGAATGAAGCTGAACAGAGCGCGATATTCCACGCTGCGGCGGCCACGAAGCCCGTCTGCTTTGTCAGAAGCGCGGCGAACAGCAAGGCCCAGGATAGCAGCGTCGGCCATAGCGCGAGGGAGGGAACGTGCATTGTCGCGAGGCGGATGGATGCCAGGAGGCTCTCGCCCGCTTGCGTTTCTCGCAACGCTTTCCTCGCCGCGTAGAACGACCCGATCCACCAGCTCGCCGCGATGATCCACAGAATGAATGCGGCAAAGGCAGATTGAATCACGTTGATCGCGCTGTCGACGGCGGCTCTCGCGTAGTTCTGTCCATCAGCCCCAATTCCTGATGAGCTCATCGCCGAACCGATGTATTCCACTAGCCATGAGTAAAAATTCTTGTCGGAAGTGGCTTTCATCACGAAGGGGGCGGCGATCGCGGCAAGCGCCGCTGATGCTATGAAAATCTTGCCGCCGATGGGAAGCGTGCCGATTTTCGCGTTGATGAAGCCGATCGCGGCCAAGAAGAGAAGCGGGGGCAGGATGCCCGCCACAAGCACGAGGGGATCCAGGACCTGCATCTCGATCATTCTGCCGACCTGCCCCGCAGCGATCACGAACATCGCGATGCCGGCGGCTATGAAGCCGGATTTCTTCCCGCGGCCGGCGAAGGCATGCTGCACCGGAACGAGGAAAGCGAATGATAGAACATAGGAGAGGTAAAGCAGCCCCGACAGGAGACCAGTCGAGGCGGTGAGCAATAGCTCCCTGTTCTTCGCGAGCTGCGCGCGTCCGTTCACTTCAGGTATCCGCGCTTATTTTACGACGTAGGGCAACAAAGCCAAGGCCCTGGCGCGCTTAATATTGACAGCCAGCTCGCGCTGGTGCTTTGAGCAGGTGCCGGTGATGCGACGGGGAAGAATCTTCCCGCGTTCCGTTGTATAGCGCCTCAGGGTGTCGGAATCCTTATAGTCGATGCGGGCTTTCTGGGTGCAGAACTTGCAGACCTTCTTTTTGAAGAAGCCCTTGCCTTTGCGCGGGCCGCTCGAGCGATCGTCATCCCTGCGGCTGTCGCCCTGGTCCATATCGGATCGGCCGCCTCTTGAATCGTTGTTATCTTTCATCTCGGACATAGCTTTTCTCCTATTATCGCTTTGTGTTAAAAAGGAATATCATCGTCGAAGGTATCAGCCGCCGAGGCGGGCTGACTGGAGCCGGAGCCGCCGCGCTGCTCGGGGCCGCCCTCATAGGGCGCTGCTTGTTGCGGTTTCTGGTAGCTGCCGCCACCTTGCCCCGCGGGAGCGTTCCCCAGAAGCCGGACATTGCTGGCGTTGACGACAACCTTGCTTCGAGGCTGTCCGTCCTGTTCCCAACGGTCCTGCCTGAGTTCCCCTTCGACGCCGACTTGTTGGCCTTTCGTCAGGTAGCGATTCACCGCTTCGGCACCCTTCCCCCAAAAATCGATCTCGAAGAAGCTGGTCTCGTCGACCCACTGATCGTCTTGCTTCCTCGAGCGGTTGACCGCTATCGAAAAGCGCGCGATCGGCATTCCCGACTTCGTGTATTTGAGTTCCGAATCCCTTGTGAGTCTTCCTACCAGAACCACGACGTTGATGTCGCGCATGCGAGGCCTCCCCGATTTACGCTTCGACTTTGACCAGAAGATACTTCAGGACGCTGGTGTTCAGCTTGAAAGCTCTTTCCAGGGGAATGACGCTTTGAGGATCAAGATTTATGCGGTAAAGAATATAGTGTCCGCGATCTTTTTTCTTGATGGAATACGCGAGCAAGCGATCTCCCATATCCTCTTCCTTGACATCGGCGGCGTTGAACTGGGTGAGATCCGCCATTACGGCTTCCTTGCCCTTGCGGAAAGCTTCTTCTTCCGAAGGTAGGACTACGACAAGCTCATATTGTCTCATTCTTTCCTCCTTGTGGACCTGTCCCCCCATACGGGGGGCATCTGATTCAATCGCGACCCGTGCGGGCCGGATTGGATAAAGAGGGAGAATTCTTATACCACGATTGGCCATTCTTATGCAATACTTGCAATTGCTTGCGTAATTTTACATAATCATACCGAAATTTCAGCGGAGGAAAAATGTCCGACATCATTGAACCGCGAGTCCTGAAAGGATTCCGCGACTATCTCCCGGACGCGGAACGCGCCCGTTCTTCCCTCGTGAAGAAACTCGAGAAGACTTTCGAATCTTTCGGCTTTGTCCCGATTGACACGCCTTCCCTCGAATACGCGGAAATCCTGCTTGGCAAGGGCGGCGGCGAGACCGATAAGCAGGTGTACCGATTCAAGGATCATGGCGAGCGCGACGTCGCGCTTCGTTTCGACCTCACCGTGCCCTTTGCCCGATTCATGGCCGAACATGTCGAAGAGCTCTACCTCCCCTTCCGGAGATTCCATATAGCCAAGGTTTGGCGCGGGGAAAACACCCAGCGCGGCCGCTACCGGGAATTCATGCAGTGCGATTTCGACATTGTAGGAACCGACAGCGCGTCGGCCGACGCGGACATCGTCCTTGTCATCGCCAAGGCCATGAAAGCCCTCGATGTAGGGGACATACGCATAAGGATCAATCATCGTGGCCTCTTCAACCGCTTTTTAGCCGCAGCTGGGTGCTCGGGCAAATCAGTGGCGATCTTGCGGATTGTCGATAAACTCGAGAAGATCGGAGTCCAGGAGACAGCATCCTTGCTTTCGGCCGAAGTCGGGGAGGAGCTGGCATCCAGCATCCTGTCCTTCATCCAGCCGGAAAAAGGCTTTCAGGAAACGCTCGCCAAAATGTTCGGCTTTTGCTCCCCCAACGACGCGGAAGCGATTGCGGCCCGAGATCGACTTCTTGATGTATACGAAATCGCACAAGCCGCCGGCTGCGCGGAGGCGGTGGAGCTTGATCCGAGCATTACCCGCGGCCTCGACTATTATACGGGGGTCGTCTTTGAGACCTTTCTCACGGCGATGCCCAAGATCGGCTCGGTTTGCTCAGGAGGGCGCTATAATGAACTCGCGAGCCTCTACACGACAAAAAAACTCCCCGGCGTGGGCGCTTCCATAGGGCTCGACCGTCTTCTGGCCGCGCTCGATGCCTTAGGCAGGTCCACGATAAGCCAAAGCGATCCCAAGGTCCTTGTCGCCAATCAGGGGAGCGCGAAAACCACGGAGCTCCATGCCGCCGCGGCCAATCTGAGAAATCGAGGGGTTTCCGCCGAAGTGTTCCCTGAGTCCAAGAAGCTCCTCGCCCAATACGGCTACGCCGAGAAGAAAGGCATCCCCTATGCCCTGCTTCTCGACGAATCGAGCCTTTCCTCGGGCCACTATCCATTGCGAGATCTCGCTCGACGCTCAACCATAGATTTTTCGAGCTTCGAAGAGCTTGTCGCCTTCCTCGGCGGTTCGAAGGAATGAGCAGACCCGAAACCCAAAGGCTCACGAGCGGGACCTCTTCCCTGATCCGGACCTTCGTCGTCCGCTCGGGGAGGATGACCGAGGCCCAGAGGCTGGCGCTTGACACCTATGGACCGACCTACATCATTCCCTACAAATCGCAGCGCGCCGATCCGGCCACTTTTTTTGCCACGCCCAAGCCTCTCGTCGTTGAAATCGGTTTTGGCATGGGTCAGGCTACCTGGCAAATCGCCGCCAAGAGATCCCACTACAACTATCTCGGGATCGAGGTGCATAGCCCTGGAGTCGGACGACTCATCATGGAAATCCGGGACAAGGGCCTCGAAAATCTCAAGATCATACAGCATGACGCGGTGGAAGTCCTGGCGGACATGGTGCCCGAGAATAGTCTCGCGGGGCTGCATGTTTTTTATCCCGACCCCTGGCCGAAAAAGCGACAGCAGAAGCGCAGGATCATGCGGCAGTCAATCGTTGACCTTATGATTTCGCGGCTAGCGCCCGGCGGATACCTCTATTTCGTTACCGACATCGAGGACTATGCCCGAGCGACGCTCGAGCTGCTTTCCGCGTGCGTTGGCATCTCCAATGCCCATGAGGGTTTCGCCCCGCGGCAGGAATGGAGGCCGGAAACGAAATTCGAGGCCAAGGCCAAGAAGGCGAGCCGGTCGACCTGGGAGCTTTATTTCACGAAAGACAATTGAGAAGGTGCCGCCCGCGCCCCGATGTTCGCTCGGCCAAACGGCCGACCGCGCTTCGACGCGGGACAGCGCCTTGCGCCTTATTCGAAGAATGAACTCAGTTTTCTGTAAAGAGCTCCAATCGTATCCTTCGATTCCGCCGATACGCTTTCCCCCGCCGCCGCGTCGGCAAGGCTTTCAAGGCTCGCGATGCTTTCATTGAGCGCCGTATGGAAGCCCTTGGATACCCTGAACCAGAACACCCCCGCCCCATCGGTATACAGCGTCACGAATCCCAGCCTTTTATCCTTGCCTTTCGGCATCGCCACCTGCAGGACATGGTCGAGATTGGCCACAAGCTTTTGGAGATTTTCCTTGTCGACAGGGCGATCCGGCTTAGCAGGGCTCCCCGCGCCGAGCGCCGTTGGCGAAGCATCAGCGGAAGAAGCGATCGGGGCATTGCCCAGAATCTCAAAATTGAGGCTACGGGGCCAGTCCCTTGCGAGATCGCTTTCGAGATCGAGCCAGTCCTGAATACGCAAGATGGTTTCGAGCTTTTCTCCTTCCAGGAGGTGGAAATTCCGATAGCGAATCGAAGCCAGCATGCCCTTGTAGGCGGCTCCCGAATCCCTATCGATGCCCGCGCGGGCAAGCTTGAAGGTTTCCCAGGGGAGGATGGCCATTTTCCTTTTGCCCGATCCTTTTTCCAGGTCGAAAATCTGCCCGCCCAGCTTGATTTTGTCGGTAAAATCCCTTGTTTCGCGTTTGGGCTGATGGTCGGCTTCCACCCTCCGCTTCGCGCGACCCCGGTCGCGATCATCGGCCGGCTCGCTCTTTCGGCTGTCCGCTATGGAAAGCAGCCGCTCAGCGACGATCGGGGAGATTTTAGGCAGTATTTCGCGGGGGAGTGGCGATACGGACATGGCGTACATCCTCGTTGTCCTGACTATTTCGCCCGCGACGATAAAGTCGGGATTTTCCCTGAACATGACCGATCCCGGATGAATTTGGATCTTCTCGGCGGTGAGGGAACGGAAAAGCCCCCGCTCCTGCCTGGCGCAGACGAACTGTATCAGGCCCCGGCTGACGGCGCAGAGGTAATCGTAGAGTGAACCTCCCCTCAAGATGGGAACGCCCATTTCGGAAACGATGATTTCGAGCTGTTCGCGGATGCGGACTATTTCGCGCATCGTTCTTTCGTCGAGATAATTATGTTCGCAGAATTTCGTTTTGTCGAGCGCCGCAGCGAAGGTGTCGAAGATGCGGAGATAGGATACAAAGTCGCCCATGGGATCCCTGAAGGCATGGTGGGCCCGTCTCGCTTCCATCTCTTCCCCGGGAGGCAGAATATAGGGGCTCATCGTCGACAGGAATGAAGCCGCCACGAGGGTTTCATGGATGACATCGGGATAGCGCATGATGGATTCGACGATCATTCGCGAAAGCCGGGGAAGCAAGGGAAATTCGCACATCATCTCGCCGATCTTGGAAAGCATGCGGTCGCCCGAAAGCGAATCGAGGAGATTGAGAATCTCGATCGCGCCAGCGATGCCGCTCTTCGGGGGTTTTGAGATGAAATCAAAGCTCTCAAAATCGGAAATGCCCAATTCGGCCATCCTGAGCACGACCTCGGACAAGTCCGTTCGGTAAATTTCCTCAGTGGTGAAAAGAGGGCGGTTTTCAAAATCCTTGCGTGGGTAGAGCCGGTAGCAGACTCCGGGTCGGGTGCGTCCCGCCCTTCCCTTCCTTTGGTTGCACGATGCCTTGGAGATCGGCGTTTCAATAAGGCTGGCGGTGAAGGTGCGGGGGTTGTAGTAATTGAGTTTGGCGAGGCCCGAGTCGATGACGACGGTGATACCGTCGATGGTGACGCTCGTTTCGGCGATATTCGTGGCGATGACGATCTTCGCTTTCCCTTCCGGCGCCGGGTCGAACACTTTCTCCTGCTCATCCTTGCCGAGACGCGCGTAGAGGGGCACAAGGTGGAGTTTAGCGGCCATGGGGCTCGCCGCCAGGCGGAGCGCGCATTCCTTTATCGTCTTTTCGCCGGGCAGGAAAATGAGCATATCGCCTTTTTCGTCCGCTTCCCGGGCTTCGAGCGATCGCTCCACGATCGAAAGCACCTTTTCGTAGAGCGCCTCATCGGAGTAGCGCAATGGCGAAGAGGGCGCGGAATTCCGGTGCCCCCCTCGAAAGGACGAATCGCGGGACCGGTCTTCGGGAAGGGGAGCGGGCTCGGCGATGGGATCGTAGATAAGGGTGACCGGGTAGGTTTGCGTATCGATCTTCACCACAGGGCATTCTCCGAAATATTCGGAAAACACTTCGGCGTTTATCGTGGCCGATGAGACGATGACCTTGAAACCTGGCCGTATCTCGAGAATTTTCTTGAGCAGGCCGAGAATGAAGTCGATATTGAGGCTCCTCTCATGCGCCTCGTCCACCATGATGACATCGTATTTCGATAGATAGGGGTCCAGCTTCATTTCCTGGAGAAGAATCCCGTCGGTCATTATCTTTATCTTCGTCGCCGGCGTCGTCCTGTCCTCGAAACGCATCTTGAAACCAACGAGGCCTTTTTTTTCAGGCCCCAGCTGGCGCCCAATGAAGTCGCTGACCGAGAGGGCGGCGATTCTGCGGGGCTGGGTTACGCCGATAAGGCCGCGCTCCGCGTAGCCCGCTTCATGCAATATGATGGGAAGCTGCGTGGTCTTGCCGGAGCCTGTCGGGCTTTCCACAACGATGACTTGGCTTTCCTTGAGGGCTCCGAGGATTTTTTCTTTTTGCTGATATACAGGCAGATCATGAGGATTCATGGATCTATCATACACCAAAGGGGCTCCCTGTTCCACGGGATGGCCTGGGTCCTCCAGGCGGCCTCCGAGAACTCGCTGGGCAAAAGCCCTCAAGCCCTGGCCTTGGTTTCAACCCTCCCGATTTTTGTGCTATACTTTCCGCACCATGGCTTCCTACCCGCTCGTGGCATACATCATCATCGTCGTCGCGTTCATTGGCATAGCCGCCGGTCGTCTTCCGCGCATGGCGATGAACAGGGCGACCATCGCCTTGAGCGCGGCCGTGCTCCTCATCATCGTGGGGGGCATCAGCTTCGATGAGGCTTTCAAGGCTATCGATACGGAAACGATCGCCCTCCTCCTCGCCATGATGATCCTCGTCGCCAATCTCAGGATATCAGGCTTTTTCCACCTCGCGGGAGTGAAAACCCTCTCGCTCGCCCGCTCGCCTAAGGCTTTCCTCGCCATCGTCATCCTGTCATCCGGATTCCTTTCCGCGCTTTTCCTCAATGACACGATCTGCATCATGCTCACTCCCCTCGTCGCTGAAATAGCCCGGCGCTCCGGAAGGGACGGCAAACCGTACCTTATCGCCTTGGCTACGGCGGCGAACGCGGGATCCTGCGCCACGGCGATCGGCAACCCTCAGAACATGCTCATCGCGGCCCAGTCCGGCATACCTTTCGTCGAGTTCGTCGCCAATCTCGCCCCGCCTTCGATAGCCGCGATGGGATTGTGCTATCTCGCCACCACGCTTGTTTTCAGAAAGGAATTCTCGGGCGCTTTTGGCTTGCCGACAGCCTCCGCGAGCCAAGGAACCCCGTCTTCCTCCTCCACGCAAAGAATGGAGGTCGACAAGCGCCTTATCGCGAAAAGCTTAGCGGCGGCCGCGCTTTTGCTGATCCTGCTCGCCCTCGGGCTTCGAACGAGCGTGGCCGCCCTCGCCGCGGCAGTCGTCCTGATGATTACGCGACGGATCCATCCCGAGAGAGTGTTCGCGGAAGTGGATTTCAGCCTGCTCGTTTTCTTCTCGGGACTCTTCATTTTGACGAGCGCCGTCGCTTCAAGCCCTCTCTTTCAGCAATTCATGGCGCGGCTCTTGCCCTCATTGACAAAACCAGGGCCCGCTTTCGCCCTCGCCGTGACCTTCACCTCCAATGTGGTTTCGAACGTTCCGGCCGTTATGCTCATGTCGCCCATAGCGCGTGGCTTCGGGAACGCCGCGACCGCCTGGCTCATGCTGGCGATGGCCAGCACCTTTGCCGGGAACTTGACGCTTTTGGGCTCCGTGGCGAATCTTATCGTCGCCGAGCAGGGCGAAAAATCGGGCATTCACCTGCGTTTCCTCGATTATCTCAAGGTGGGTTTGCCGGTCACGATCGCTTCGATATCAGCGGGCACCGCGTGGCTCATGCTGATCAGACGCTGAGGAAGGCAAGGAGGAATCATGTCCGCGATTCAGTATGGGGGCTCTTCCGATCCCGATGAAGGTTCGGCAAGCCCGGGCCCCAGGAGTCTGAAGCCGGCGCTCAGCGTCAGCGCCCTCACCCTCCTCATAAAGAACAGCCTGGAAACCGCCTTCTCCTCGGTAAGCGTCGAGGGCGAAGTCTCAAATTCAAAATTATCTTCGTCCGGCCATCTGTATTTCTCCCTCAAGGACAAAGACGCCCTTATCCAGGCCGTCATGTTCAAATTCAGGCTAGCCGAACTCGATTTCGACCTCTCCGATGGCTTGAAGGTGATAGCGAGAGGCTCGGTTTCGGTATACGCGGCGCGGGGGCAGTACCAGCTCATCGTCCAATCCCTGCGCCTGTCGGGCCTGGGCGACATCCTAGCCATCCTGGAGGAAAGGAAAAAACGCCTGGCGCAGGAAGGGCTCTTCGATCTAGAGAGGAAAAAACCCCTTCCCCGCTTCCCCTCCAGGGTGGGCATTGTCACGAGCCCGACGGGCGCCGCCATCCGCGACATCCTCAATGTTCTCGGAAGGCGGAATTCCGGTACCGATATACTCCTTCTCCCGGCGCCCGTGCAAGGCGAGGGAGCGGGGGAAATCATCGCCGCCCGCATCAGGCAGGCCAACGCGTGGAAACTCGCCGATGTGCTCATCGTGGGAAGAGGAGGAGGCTCGCTCGAAGATCTGCTCGCCTTTTCCGACGAATGCGTGGTTCGCGCGATCGCCGATTCCAGAATACCGGTGATCAGCGCGGTGGGCCATGAGATCGATTGGGCGCTCAGCGATTTTGTCGCTGACGTGCGCGCTCCCACGCCCTCAGCGGCCGCCGAACTGGTCGCGGAGAGCCGAGATATCCTGCTGCGCGAGATCGACCAGTTCGGCGGCTCCCTGGCAGCCTCGATCGGCGCGAGGGTGGATTACGCCCGACTATCGCTTTCGGCATTTGCCCCTCGCGACGTCGAGGCCCGCTTCATGCGCATTTTCATGCCCATAGCCAGGCGCTTTGACGACGCGAGGGACGAGCTGACCTCGGCCGTCTCGGCGCTCTTCCTCGCGACGCGGCACCGCATCGCCCTCGCCGAAACAAGCCTTGAGCTGGCAAGCCCCGAAGCTGTCCTCAAGCGAGGGTATTCCATCGTCCGCAAGGCCAGCCCCGAGAGCGCCGAATCGCCCAAAGACAGAGCCGAGCGCTTGGGCTCGGGCGGCATAATTCGCGCCGCCTCGCAAGTTTCCCTTGATGAGTCGCTGCAACTGATTTTTTCCTCGGGCTCAGCCCGCGTCGATGTGAGGGAGGTCAACTCATGAAAGATTTCGAATCCCGCCTCGAGAGACTGGAACTTCTGGCCGAACGGATAAAAGACCAGGATCTTCCCCTCGAGGAAGCCATAAAAGTGTTTGAAGAAGGGATCAAGTTGTCGAAAGGGCTCAAAAAGGAGCTCGACAAGATTCAAGGCAAGGTCGAAATGCTGATCAATTCCCCCGAGGATGAAGCAAAGCCCGAATTTACCTTGTTTGAGACTGAGAAAAACGAGTGAGCCATCCTCACTCGAAATCCTGAGGCCTCGCGCGATACTCCCGCTCGAGCAAGGGAACCAATGCCCGGTCGCTGCCGGCGAGGTCCAAGGTCTCAAGCTTATCGATGGCTATCCAAGCGGCGTGGCTGTGTTCCCTCAATTCGAGAGCGCCTGAATCCGGTATGGCCACGAGCCACGCGGCCAGGTCTCTTTCGCCTGAAGGGCTCAGGAACCTGCTGCACCCGATCAAACGCAGAGGAACGATGAGGATCCCCAATTCTTCCTCGAATTCCCGCCGAAGCGCATCCTCGTCCCTTTCCCCTTCCTCCACCTTCCCGCCAGGGAATTCCCAGCATAGACCGATCGCCCCTCCTTCCTTTCGCTTCGCGACGAGGATTTTACCTTTTTGCGCGGCTATTCCGGCAATCGATCGCTTCGCCATGCGCACTCCTTGCTTGGGTGATCAGAGAAAAAGCACCATCGGGAAAAGAAAATGGATGATGCCGGCGATGATCCCGGCATAGCCAATCGACACCTTGTAGGATACGAGGATTTTCTCGATTTTTGCCCCAAGGCTGCCTTTCTTCATGAAGGGCAGATGGGCATCGTCGGAAATTTCCAGGAGAAGCGTCGCGCCTACCGCCATGCCGGCGATCGCTGGAAGGAAGTCCCCGATGACGGGGATGTCGCCCCGCAAGGCGAAAAGCAATTTGAGCAAGCCCACCGCTACCGAAAGTATGGCGAGGCTCAATCGAAGACCTTTGTCGGAGAGAATGAGATGAGCGCCGCGGAGTATCGCCGATGGGGAATCCTTTGTCGTGGCGGCAAGCGCGTACCCACAGAGGATATTGAGGAGAACCGACAAAAAATAGAATTGAATCATTCGCTACGCTATCCAATGGACCCTACCCTAGCGGGAAGAAGGCGCCTGGGTCAAGGGAGTCGGTTGGTCCGCGCGCTTCATCCCGCCATGCAGGAGCAGCGAACATTCCGCGATAAGGTCCGAGGCTTCAAACCACCCTTTCTCGTTCGCCATTCTTTTCCCCGCTGTCCCGTGAGCGGCGACCGCCGTGATCGCCGACTCCTCGAGAGCGTTCCAGGTCGATTTTTCCGCGAGTATTTTTAAAGAAGCCGCCTTCCTCAGGCGAGCGATCTTGCCTGCCAGGAGGCCGGCTAGTATCCCCGCCAGGACGTCGCCCGACCCCGCCGTGCCCAATTCCGGCGTCATCCCATCCCAGATGGCGAGGCTGTTGGGCGAAACGATCCAGGTGACATGGCTCTTCGCCACGAGCAGCGCTTTGTAGAATTCGCAGATCTCTCGCATTTTCCCCAGGCTTTTCGTAGCTCCAGCCTTGAGCGCCGCCAATTCGCCGGGATGGGGCGTGAGCGCGCAGGGAGCCCTGATGCTTGCCGCGATCCCGGGCTGAGCCGCCAAAATCCTAAGCGCGTCGGCATCGAGCACCGTGGGTATGCCCGCATCCAATAAGCGCCTAAGCAAAGCATCTCTTCCATCGCCGATGCCCCATCCCGGGCCCGCCACTATCGCGTCATTCGAGTCTATGTCGCGCAGATCGCCGATCGGCCGAACGATTATCGAGTCCAGGGACCGCGCCATAATCGCGTAGACCGATTCATCGACATACAACGTGACATAGCCCGCCCCCGCTGCGGCCGCGGCTTTTGCGCATAATTGCGCCGCCCCTATCGACCCGCTCGATCCGGCGAAAATGGCAAGCCTTCCGCGACTCATTTTGTAGCTTTCGCCGCTGATTGGATCCGGGGCGATATCCAGCGCTTCGATGAGCCTGGAATCGCGCCCGGCATTCGCGAGGCTTTCGGGAAACACATCCCCGACGAGGATAAGTTCTCCGCAGAAGAGCCTTGCCTGCGGCAGGTAGCAGGCCGTCTTTGCGGGCTCGAGGCAGAGCGTGATGTCGGCGCGAACGCAGGGGAATCCTTCTTCCCAGCTGTCGCCCAAGCCCGAGGGCAGGTCGATTGAAATCACGAGCGGTCGCGCCTTCGCCCCCTGGATCGAGCCAAGGCGGTCGATCATCGCCTTCGCTTCGCCGCTCGCCGCTCCCGACAAACCCGTGCCTGCTATCCCGTCCAGGATGATGTCGGCTTCGGAAAGCATCGACGCAATGCCCTCGTCGTCGGCTTCCTTCCATGTCGCGCAGGGAATGCCCGCCGAAACGAGGCTCTTGGCCTGTTTTCCCGCCGATTCGCTCAATTCGCGAGCTGATACTATGGCTCGCAGATCCAGGAAGCCGGCGGAAAAGGCGTGCCGGAGAATAGCCATGGCATCGCCGCCATTGTCGCCTTTTCCGCAGAGCGCGGCGATCTTGACCGCCTTGCCCTTCGCTGCCAGCTCATCGCGGCTTTCGATGCGTGTTCTTATGGCATCCCACAATCTCAGCGAGGCTTTTTCCATGAGCTGGAGCGAGCTTAGCTTCAAGGCTTCGATTGTCGCCGCGTCGAGGGCTTTGGATTCTTCGCAGGTTAGAAGGGTTCTCATGGGACACTGCCTTTTCGATAGCGATTCATAAGTATAGCAGAATCATGGATGGCGTCAATTTGCGCAGGCTATCGCTTCGGCGACCTTGATGCCATCCATGGCGGCCGACATGATGCCGCCAGCGTAGCCGCAGCCCTCTCCGCAGGGATACAGCCCTTCTATATTGCTCTGCAGCCCGCTGTCTCTGAGAATCCTCAGCGGCGAGGATGTTCTCGTTTCCACGCCGGTGAGGATGGCGTCGGGGTTCGCGAAGCCATGGATCTTGCGATCGAAGGCTAAAACACCTTCCTTGATCGATTCGCTGACGAAGGCGGGGAGGCAAGCGTTAAGGTCAGCGAAGGATACTGAGCCCTTCGAACAGGGAGTGACGCTCCCGAAAGCCGTGGAGCGCTTCTCGGCGAAAAAATCCTCTAAACGCTGTACCGGCATGGCGAAGTCGCGATTGTCGGGATTGGCTGCATCGAAGGCCGCCTTTTCCCATCGTCGCTGGAATTCCATGCCTGTAAGGACCCCGCCTTCCCCTAAATCCTCGGTCCTCACGGCGGCGACGATCGCCGAATTCGCGTTTCTGCTATCCCGCGCGAAGTTGCTCATGCCGTTGCATACGACCATGCCGTGTTCCGAACTGGAGTTCACCACGAAACCGCCGGGGCACATGCAGAAGCTATAAACGCCCCGCCCTTTCGTCGTCTGATGCGTGAGTTTGTAGTCCGCCACCGGAAGGCGCGGATCTTTCCACGAAGGGCCAAACTGGCTCTTTTGGATCATCGCCTGGGGATGCTCGATCCTCAATCCGATGGCGAATGGTTTTGGCTCCATGAGCACGGGGCTCTTCGCGAGTTCCTCGAAGGTGTCGCGAGCGCTGTGGCCGATGGCGAGGACTACCTTCGAGGCCTCGACGCTCTCTCCCCCTTCAAGGGCGACGCCGATGATTTTCCCATCCTTAATCGTCAGCGATGAGACTTTGGCATCGAATCGCATGGTACCGCCGAGGCGCTCAATTTTTTGCCGCAGGTTTTTCACCACGTCGACGAGATAATCGGTTCCGATATGCGGCTTGCTCAGATAGGCGATTTCCGGGGGCGCGCCCGCCTCTAAAAATTCCTCGATCACCTTCCTGTTTCGATGCGACGTGTCGCCTACGGACGTGTTGAGTTTCCCGTCCGAAAAGGTGCCGGCTCCCCCCTCCCCGAACTGCATGTTCGAATCGGGATCCAGCGCTCCGCTTTCCCAGAATTTCCGCACCGACTTCATCCGCGATTCGACATCCCCGCCGCGCTCGAGAAGAAGGGGCTTGAAGCCGTTCTCCGCCAGCAAAAGGGAGCAGAACAAGCCGGCCGGTCCGCCTCCCACGACGATCACCCTGTTTTTGGAGGAATCGTTCGCCTTGCCCTTCTGGGGAAACTCGTATCGTTCCTCGGCGCCGAGGGGAATCCATTCTCTCGCCCCGCGCGGTTCCCTCAAGGGATTTTTCAGCTCGACATCCACGCCATAGATGATTCGTATTGAGGTTTTTTCCCTCGCGTCGAAGGATTTTTTCACGATGCCCCAGGTTTTTATATTTTCCCGCGGAGTGCCAAGAATGGAGCATATCGCCTTTTCGATCGTTCGATCGTCATGGTCGAGACGCATTTTAAGCTGCTGGATTCTATAGTTCATCGGTATGACCACCAGACAAGACGAATGTTCTCATCAGCCTTGAGCAAGGCATAGATTTGACCCGCCGAGGATACTTTCAAGGCCGCGATTTCGTTTACGCCTTCGGGCAGGTCGATCCGATAGCGAAGCTGGACTTTGCCGTTCTTGTCCACAAGCTGCAGGACGCGGCTTGACACTCGGCTCAATGCGGAACCCTTCTCGTTCATCGTTTCCGTCCCTTCGCTGCCGGAGAGAAGATAATACATCCCGGAATTTTCCCCGATCAGCTCCGGAATCGAGGCATCGCTGTCTTCAGGCACGATGGCGAGGCTTCGCACGGTATGCCCATTTGCCCCATCGAGCGTGAAAATCCATGATCCGGCGAAGTCTTCGCGAGCGATCACGAGACTTTCGGGATCGAAAAATTCCCGGTAATAATCGATTTTCAGCGTTATTTCAAAAGCCTCGCCCTCCGAGGACCCAAGCATTGTATCGAGATTGGCATGCATCCTGACGCCTTTTTTCCCCGACGCCGCCTCGGAAAGGCTGAGAGGAAGAGGCAGCGCGTCCCTGCTAAGCCTGAGGCTCGAAAGCAAATTTCCCGTTTTGCCGAAATGATGCACGAGAATCGCCGATTCCGACCCCGAGACAACGCAGAGCGTGTCATTCGCCATCGCGTCGATGGAGATAATGTAGGGGAAAGGCGATCCTCCCGGGCCTTCCTGACCCAGGTAGGGAAGCTCAACCCCTTGAGCGCCGAAGCGTCGTACGATCCTGTCGCAGTAGGATTCGGATTGCGCGTTGTAAATGCGCGCTGACGCGCTGGCTATGCGGTCGGCGACATAGATTGTCTGGCTGGCATCGACGGCGATCTTGTCCGGAGCCACGAAATGTATCGGCGCGGCGAATCTTCCCTGGATTTCCGACCTGGCTGCCTGCCCGTTTTCCTGGGTCGCCGGCTTCATTATCTCCAAATCGGTCGAGCGTGATGGATCATAGAGAAGCGCCAGGAGGTCCCCATACGAGGAAAGCTTCATTACCTTTTTTCCTGAGCCATCGAGGAGATGAAAAATCCCTTCGCGCATGACAAGGTCGATGCCTTCATCGCCGCCTGCGGATAGATCCACCTGGGTTTCGGACAGGCCATAGCCCAAGGAGAAGAGATCGCTTCTGACAACGCTCTTGATTTGTCGAGCAGGCTGGCAGGAGCCGAATACCAGGCTCGCCGCTACGGCACTCAGGATGCGGAACATATGGCCATTCATCGCTTCGTCCATCCTTATCCGCCGGGGCTTAGGTTGTCAACTTCCTTGACCCTTTTTGCGGCGGGAAGTATTCTTACCAACATGGCTATAAATCTGCTCACCGCATTCCTCGGATCCAAAAGAGAGAGGGATGTTAAAAATTTGCTGCCCACCCTTCACACCATAAACGCGAAGGAGCCCTGGGCTTTCGCTCTTGCCGATCAAGAGTTCCCCATCCTGACCGAGACTTTTAAAAAGCGCTTGGCGCAAGGCGAGAACCTTGACGCTCTTTTGCCCGAGGCTTTCGCCATGGCGCGAGAAGCCGCCCGCAGGGTATTGGGCGAGAGGCCTTTCGATGTTCAGGTAATGGGCGCGCTGGTCCTCCACCATGGCAAGATCGTCGAGATGAAAACGGGTGAAGGCAAAACGCTCTCCTCCGTGAGCGCGGCTTATGTGAATGCCTTGAGCGGCAAGGGCGTCCACATCGTGACCGTGAACGATTACCTCGCCGAACGCGACAGTCAATGGATGGGCAGGATTTTCAGCTTCCTGGGCCTCAGCGTGGGATGCATCCTCTCCAACATGGATAATGAAGCCCGAAGGCTCGCGTACGCGCGCGACATCACCTATGGGACGAACAACGAATTCGGCTTCGACTATCTGCGCGACAATATGACATGGTCGCCTGAGTCGCGAGTTCAGCGAGGCCATAATTACTGCATCGTCGACGAGATAGACTCCATCCTCATCGACGAGGCCCGCACCCCTCTCATCATCTCGGGACCGGCCGAAGACGATACCTATAAGGTAAACGAGGTAAACCGCCTCGCGCTTTCCCTCACCGAAGTGATAAAAAATCCCGATACCCACGAATATCCCGACGAGGCGAACGGCGAGAGCTCGGAAGGCGATTACCGAATCGACGAAAAGTCGAAGCGCATCATGTTCACGAGCCAGGGGCTTGACCATATCGAAGAGCTGCTCCAAAAGCGGGGCATGATCAAAGGAAGCCTTTTCGAAGAGGGAAATTTCGAGTTCGCGCATTACTTCACCCAAGCGGTTCGCGCTCAAATTCTCTTCCTGAAGGACGTCGATTATGTTGTTCAGGATGGTCTCGTCCAGATCGTGGACGAATTCACCGGCCGAATCCTGCATGGCAGACGCTACTCCGATGGGCTGCATGAGGCCATCGAGGCGAAAGAGCGCATCAAGATCGCCCGGCGAAATCGGACGCTCGCCACAATCACCTTTCAAAATTACTTCCGCATGTATGAAAAAATATCCGGCATGACAGGAACCGCTGATACGGAAGCGCCAGAATTTAATAAAATATACAATCTAGACGTAATAGTCATCCCGTCGAATCGACCGGTGGTCCGCAATGATGAGGATGATCTCGTCTTTCTCAATGAGGAAGAGAAGTTCAATGCGATCAGCGAGGAAATAGAGTCCGCTCACAAGAAAGGCCAGCCCCTTCTCGTCGGCACCGTCTCCATCGAAAAATCCGAACAGCTTTCGGCCATCCTCACTCGCAAGGGCGTGCGTCACGAAGTCTTGAACGCCAAGAACCACGCGCGGGAAGCCCTTATCATCGCCGAGGCTGGCGCCAAGGGTTCGGTCACGATCGCCACGAATATGGCGGGCCGCGGCACCGATATAAAGCTGGGCGGCAATCCCGAATTCAGGGCTCGCCGCAAGGCCGGCACCTCGGCCTCGGATGAAGAGTTCGCCAGGATTCTGGCCGTCGAATACGAAACCTGGAAGAAGGATTTCGATGAGGTACGCAGCCTTGGGGGGCTTTGCGTCATAGGCACGGAACGCCACGAATCGCGACGCATCGATAACCAGCTGCGCGGACGTTCAGGCCGACAGGGCGATCCTGGCCGCTCCGCTTTCTTCATCTCTCTCGATGATGATCTCATGCGCCTTTTCGGGGGCGAAAGCTTCAAGGGCATGATGAGCAAAGTCGGCATGAAGCCTGGCGAACCCATCTATCATCCCCTTCTCAACCGAACCATCGAAGGCGCCCAGAAAAAGGTCGAGGAGCGCAACTTCGAGATTCGAAAGCACCTGCTCGAGTACGACGATGTGTTGAATCGCCAACGCGCCTATATTTACGAGCAGCGGGATGAAATTCTCAAGAACGAGGACCTGATCGGAAGAGTGCGCGCGGCCGCCGCCGAAATGCTCGAAGCCGTGACGACCGACGCCTTGAATCGGCAGAAGGCGGGAGACAAAGCGGTGCTTTCGGAACTCCCCCTCGTCCTGCGCGACACCTTCGGCGTTGAAATGCCGGCAGCCAAGGTCGCCACCCTCATGGCGGCGTCCGCCTCCGATCAGCAACATCCTTCCAGCTCGGCGTTTTATGCCGAAATCAAGAAAAGCCTCGATGCCGACATTGACGCGAAAGAGGCGATGGCGGGTGAAAAAAACCTTAATATCTTCATTCGTTATCAATATCTGCAGGAAATCGACAACAAATGGCTGGACCATCTCGACAGGATGGAAGCGCTGCGCGAAGCCGTCTATCTTCGCTCCTACGCGCAGAAGAACCCTCTCCTCGAATACAAGATCGAGGGCTCCGACATTTTCGAGGAGCTTATCGACGCGATTCGCCGCAATATCGCCTCGCGAGTGCTCCGCGTGCGCATTAAAACCGAGGAAGAGCGGAAGGTGCCGGCGAAGGAGCCGGCGGCCTTGGCCCACCACGAAAGCTCGGGGCAGTTCGCCGGCGCTGGCGGAGCGCAGGAGACGGCGATGGACGCCTCGCTCTCCAATCGGCCGCAAGCGTCCTCGATAGCCCAGGCCTCGACGCCTGAAAACGTCACGGTGGTGCATAGCGGGCAGAAAGTAGGCAGAAACGACCCCTGCCCTTGTGGATCGGGCAAAAAGTACAAACACTGCCACGGCAGGTGACAGGGGCGCGGTAGCGTCGGGATGAATAATGTCGCTCAATTTCAAGGAAATCGACCTGGTCCTTTCGGAGCTCTCAATCGTGGGCACGAGAATCCAGAAAGTGCTCCAGCCTTCCTACGATACGATCGTCCTCGAGACTTTCGGAACCGAGGGAAAGAAGGATGTCCTCATCAGCGTTTCGCCGGGAGCTTGCCGAATACACGGCATCTCCGACCTTCCCGCCAAAAACGAGCGTCCTTTACGGTTCATGGAATGCCTTCGTTCCCGTGTCCGCGGAGGCAGGATAGAATCGGTCGAGCAACTGGCATCGGATAGAATCATAAAAATCGCCATTTCCATGCCTCTTGATGCAATGCCCGAGGATGAGCATCAAGAAAAGGCGCCCAGGGGCAAGACTTCGCGAGGAATCCCCCGGGCGCCTTCCCAAAGCTACTCGCTGTACATTCGACTTTGGAGCGGGGCTGGCAATATGCTTCTTGTCGATGAGAACAACCTCATCATCGACGCGCTTTTCCGCAAGCCGGAAAAAGGGGAAAGCTCCGGGTTGCCCTGCCGGATAGAAGAAACCTTGTCGAACAGTGACACAGAGGGAAATGCCCTCAAGGCGGCCAAATTCAGCATACGCGACCTGGATGGCGAAGGAAGCTTCTCCGAGCGCGTGGAGGCCCACTATGGCGGCAAATCCGGCGATTTATCCCGCGACACACTCCTCCTCAAAGCCGGTGAACGCTTCGAAAAGCGGATGCGTCTCCTCGAATCGAAAGAAGCCGAGCTCGACCGATTGAGGAGGGATTACTCCGACGCGGAACGGTACAAGCAGATAGGGGATATCCTCATGGCCGGCGACTTCCTTTCGCCCGAGCCCGCCCCGAGCGCCTACGGCCAAAAATCGTCCGCTTTCGTGTCGGCGCAGGATTTCTACACCGACAAGAGAATTTCCATCCAAGTCGATCCTTCGCTCAGCAATGTTGAGAACGCGCGCAAATACTATGAAATGTTCAGAAAGGCGTCGTCCGGCTTGAGCGATGTTTCCCTGGAGCTCGAAAGGGTCAAGGCGGGCCAGGAGGAATTGCGCGCCTGGCTCGCGAGGCTTCAAATCGAGCAGGACCCCTTCGTCATTGCGAAGGCGCTCGAGAAGGCGGGGACGGTACGCGAGAAGGTTATCAGGAAATACCCCTGCATTTGGATCGAATACAAGGAGTGGACCATGCTCGTCGGCAGGTCGGCCAAGGAAAATGATGAGCTGCTCCGCCGACACGTTCGCGGTTCCGACCTCTGGCTCCATGCCCGCGATTATTCCGGCTCCTATGTCTTTGTTAAGGCCCGAAAATCCAAGACCTTCCCCCTGGATATAATGCTGGACGCGGGCGCCTTGGCGCTCTACTACTCAAAGGCCCGGAAGAACGGGGAAGGCGATGTGTATTATACGCAAGCCAAGTATTTGCGGCGCGTCAAGGACGGCCCCAAAGGTCTTGTCATACCGACCTTGGAGAAAAACCTTTTTATCCGCATCGACGAGGCGCGGATAAAAGAGCTGCTCGATTGTTCCTCTGGAGGAGAGTCATGAGTTCTTTCCGTTCGTTCGCTCGATCGTCGGTAGTCGCGCTTTTGCTCTTCCCTGCAATGGCGCTCTTCGCCCAGCAGCCCGTCGACAACATCCAGATCGCGATTTTAAAAGGGCCTTCCGGCATAGGAAGCGCGTGGATGATGTCCTCCCCTCCCCCGGTTCAAGGCGCGAGCTTTCAGTTCATCACGGCCTCGGGAGCCGATATCGTGACCGCGAAACTCGTTTCCGGCGAATTTCAGGGCGGCGTACTGCCCGTGAACGTGGCGGCGAAGCTCAGCAACGCCGGCGTACCCATTCAAGCGCTCGCCGTGGTGGGCGAGGGAATGGTCAAGTTCATCAGTTCGGATCCCTCGATCAAAACCCTTGCCGACATAAGGGGAAAGGACATTCCGATCGCCGGACAGAAAGCCACGCCCGATTATCTTTTTCGATATTTGGCGGAGATGGCCACGCTGAAAGCCGGGACCGACTACAATCCCGTTTATAGCCTGGCCTATCCGGAAATCGCGGCCCAGCTTGCGGCAGGGAAAATAACCTGCGCCGTGCTCCCTGAGCCATTCGCCACGCAGGCGATGTTGTTGAACAAGGCGCTTCGCGAGCCTTTCAGCCTCGACGCGCTCTGGACCGAAACGACGGGGCTTTCGAGCTATCCGATGTCGCTCTTCGTGGTTTCCAAGCGCCTGGCGGAAAAACGCCCCGATGTTGTCGCCGCGCTCAGCAAAGCCTACGAGGCTTCGATCAAAAAAACCCTCGCCGATCCCGCCTCCACCGGCGCTTTGGCCGAATCCCTCGATCTCGGCATGAAGGCTTCGGTGGCTCAAGCCGCCATCCCCAAATCCGCTTACGTGTACATCCTCGCGTCGGACGCGAAAAACAGCATCGAGGCGCTTCTCAAGCTTTTCATGACATTCGATCCCCAATCCGTTGGAGGGAAATTGCCTGGAGCGGACTTTTACAATAGCAAGCGATAGGAGGCCTTGAAGGTGAAGCAGTCAGATCCGGATATATCCGGCCAGCGAGCGAACACGAGGCTTTATCGCCGTTTCGCCGCCGGGATTCTGGGAATAGGGGTTTCAATAGCCCTATGGCAATCGCTTTCGTCGACAATAGGCTCTGCGCTCATCCTTCCCGGCCCGGCGGAAGTGGTCGACAGCCTTCGGGTTCTCCTGGCTTCATCTTCCTTCTGGAAAGCCGTGATCGGCTCAATGGAAAGAGTCTTTTTTTCATTCATCATCTCCATTGGAATCGGCACGCTGACGGGCATAGCCTCAGGCCTCAACCCCTGGATACGGGATTCATTGGCGCCGATTATCACGACCATCCGCGCGACGCCGGTGCTCGCCCTCATCCTCGTCGCGATGTTCTGGCTTCCTTCCACCGGCGTTCCGATCTTCTCGGCCTTCTTGATGGCTTACCCCATCATGCATACCTCCGCCTATTCGGGAGTCGTTTCGGCGGACAAGGAATTGCTTGAAATGGCCTCGGTTTTCAAAGTTCCCCCAAACGTGAAATTCTTCAAGATGAGGCTGCCCGCCGCTCGAGGCCATTTCCTCGCTGGAGCCAAGAACGCTCTGGGTTTGTGCTGGAAAGTCGTTGTCGCCGGCGAAGTCTTGAGCCAACCGCGCTTTGGCCTCGGCACTGGCCTTCAGGACGCCAGGCTTTCTCTCGAGACGCCCAGGGTGCTCGCGTGGGCAGTGGCGACGGTTTTTCTCTGTGGCATCAGCGAATTCGCCCTTGGGATCCTGGCGAAAAAAGAAGGCGGCGCGCCAGAAGGAGCCGCGAAATGAAGCGGTATGAGCTCGACGGCGTTGGCAAAAGCTTCGGGAATCTTGAAGTGATCTCCGAAATCAGCGCCTCATTCGAACCCTCTTCCGTTACCGCCATTCTTGGGCCATCGGGATGTGGAAAAACGACCCTGCTCAATATCATCGCCGGGATTCTTCCCCCCAGCAAAGGCTCGCTGGGGGACTTTCCTTCCGCCAGCTTTTCCTATTCTTTCCAGGAACCTCGGCTCCTGCCTTGGCTTTCATCCATGGATAACCTGCGTTTTGCCTTGTCCGCTATCCAGGACAAGAAATTCCGGGAAGAAAGAGCGCAACGATTTCTAGTCCATTCAGGCCTCGCCGAATTCTCGGCGACCAAGCCTCCTAAGCTTTCAGGCGGCATGAAACGGCGCCTCTCCCTCGCCCGAGCCTTCGCCTACCCTTCCGAGATTCTCCTCCTCGACGAGGCTTTTTCCGCCGTCGACCTGAAATTGCGGATTGAGTTGATGGATTTGTTTTCGCTCCTGTGGCGCGAGGAAAAAAGAACGACGATTATCGTGACGCACGATGTCCAGGACGCGCTCTATCTCGCGGATCAAATCCTAGTGCTTTCCTCGCGCCCGGCGCGCCTCTTGGATACGCTGTTCGTGCCCGCCGCGCGAGAGCGCCGCAGCTATGGATCCAGGGAACTCATCGATTTGGAAGAGCGACTATACCGACAGATCCTAGCGTAGCGCCAGGGCGTTCCGTATGGAGGCGACCAGCTCCCAAGGGGTGAAAGGCTTCTCGAGGAGCGTGGTACGCTCGGGCATCCTCATCGCCGAATCGATTCTTCCCGATATGAACACGCATTTCATAGCCCTGTTCGCGCTGAGCCTTCCATAGAGCTCCAATCCATCCATGCCGGGCAGGTTTATATCGGCGACCAGGATATCGCAGTCTTTCTTCTCGGCCTGAAGCAGGGCTTCTCCCGCATTCCTGGCCGATATCACCGAAGCGCCGCTTTTGGAGAGAACATAGGAAAGGAAGCCAAGAAGCGATTCGTCATCATCGACGAGCAAAACCATGGGGTTTCCTTCCAAGGCAAGAGCCGGTTTGCCCGCGGCGGGGTCACTCCTGGCGGGGATCTCGGGAGCCGGCCCGCCTTCCATTTCCCCGCTCGCCGGCAGCCACAGCGTAAACGCGCTCCCTTTGCCCACTTCTGTTTCCAGGCTTATCGCCCCATGGGTCTGGGCGGCGATGGAGGATACGATCGCGAGACCGAGCCCCGTCCCTTTTCCCATTTCCTTCGTCGTAAAGAACGGCTCGAATATTTTTTCCGCCACATCGGGCTTTATCCCGCTTCCATTGTCCGCGACCCCGACCATCGCGTATCGTCCCGGGGCTAGGATAGAACCGCCAACATTTGTCGCCTCAGAAAGCGATGTATAGTCGACTATCACGCTAATTCGGGCATCGGATCTGCCTTCAAGGGCATCGCGCGCGTTGACGACGAGATTGATGAGCGCCTGCTCTATCTGAACGGGGTCGACAAAGACCTTCATGTCCGAGGGGGGAAGGAAAACCGAGAAGAGAATCGACTCTCCCGACAATTTCCTCAAAATGCCCGCCGTATCGCGCACGATGGAGGCTATTCCCGCCTGCCTTGGGGAATATGGCTGCTTCCGCGAAAAGCCCAGAAGCTGCTTGGTCAAATGCGATGCCCGATCGGCGGTTTTCGCGATGCCTTCCACATCCTCATAGGCGGGATCCTGAGGCTTTATATCCAGTTTCAGCATCTCGGCGTGGCCGATTATGGCGGTGAGAATATTGTTGAAATCATGGGCGATGCCGCCGGCCAACCTCCCCATCGCTTCCATTTTCTGCGCTTGCTGCAGTTCATCGCGCAGCCGATGCGATTCGGTGAGATCGAAGAACTCCGCCGATAGCATCGGGGCGCCGGATCCCGAGTCCCTGAAACCCGAAAACGAGGCCAGGATCGAAAGCCTTTTTCCCGCCCCATCGGTCATCAAGAATTCCTCTCCAAGGATGGTCCCGCCGCCAAGGACCGAGGCCTTCACCCTTACCCAATCTCCATCCTTGACGAATAGCGATGATAATGCCATGGCGCCATTGTTGGAGCCGAATACTTTCCTGAATGTCTCGTTGGTCTCGATGATTTTCCCGCTTGGATCGGAAATGCACCGCGGCGAAAGGCTGAGATCGAAAAGTTCCCTATAGCGCTTTTCGCTGTAGGCAAGTTTTTTTTCCATCCCGGCCCTGAACAGCGCGATCTCCGTCGTTCCGAGAAGCTCACGTTCGGAAAAAGGCTTCACCAAAATCCCCAAGGGTTCGGCGCTTTTCGTGCCAGCGAGAATGCTTGAATCGGAGAGAGCGGTGATGAACACGCAGGGGATCCCTGAACCCGATCTTGATCGCTTCGCCGCCTCAAGCCCCGAGACGCTGCCCTTCACCGCGATATCGATCAGAACAAGATCAAAATTCGTCGTTCGCGAAGCTTCAAGGTATTCCAAGCCGCTCGGGAATGGCCCGGCGATTTCGTAGCCCGCGCGGGCAAGGGTTTTAGCGATATCCAGGGCGATGAGTGCTTCGTGCTCAACGATAGCTATCTTTTCTGACATCAGCCTTACTCCGCGCGGGATCGCTTATTCTTTCGATCTTTTCGCAATGATACTATATAAAATTGTCCATTTCCAGCGAAAGGCTCATCCTCATCGTCTTTTCCAGATAGCCTGAATTCAGCGACTTCACGCTTACGTCGAAGTAGATCGTATTGGCTTTGTCGTCCACGGAGTATCGTATAAATTTCAGCACGTCGGCGGCGCCTATCCCCGATTCATCGGCGGCCATGCCCGGCCAGGTTCGCGCAACTTTGTAGGTTCCGCCCTCGCCTCGGGGTCCCGAAACATGCTCCACGATCATGCCCGTCGCTCCTTCAAGAAGCTGTTCGGCGGTATCGCGCTTAGCGGCGCTTTTAAAAGGAATTGAAGGCGCCGCGCTCGTTTTAAGCAACAAGTGTATCGCCGCCCCCTCCCTCATGACGGAGACCGCACATAATGAGCCGATCGGTTTCTTTGCCAGCAGCATTTGCGCTTCCTGGATATCGGCGCTGCGCGTCCCATCGATGGACAGGAGGCTGTCGCCTCGCTCAAGGGCTTTATTCGCGCCGGGGAATGCATAGCTGAATGAGAGACTGGCATCGAGATTTTTCGCGAGCCCTGCCCCGATCCATGCCGTCTCCACCTTTCCGCCATTGAACAAAGCGGGGAATATCGCGGAAACCCAGGCTACGGGGAGGGCGAAATTAAGGCCTTGAAAGTCGGAAAGCCCAGCGAACACAATGCCGACCAGGTCTCCCTTTTCATCGAGCAGAGGACCACCCGAGTTGCCGGGATTCACGGGAGCATCGATCTGTATCGCGTCTCCTCTCGGGAGTATCCTTCTGCCGGTGGCGCTTACGATGCCTGCCGTCACGCTATTTTCGAGCCCCACGGGACTGCCTATGGCGTAGACTCGCTGGCCCTTGTCGGCCTTTCCCGGCCTGAATGGATAAAAGGTGTGCGTGGATACCTCAGCGCTTTTCAGGAGGGCCAGATCGAGATCCTCATTCCAGCCGATCACCTTAGCGGGAATCCTGGCATCGGGGTTGCTGGGCGGCCGAAGGGAAATCCTTGAAAAACCATTGTACTTGGGGTCGACTTCACTGGAAACGACATGGTAATTGGTCAAGTAATACCCTTGCCTGTCGACCTGAAACGCGGTGCCCAGCATTCTGTCCGGGTAGCCTACCCCATTCTCGATCCTTAAGCCCTTGTCGACATACACGGTCACCACGCCGCCCGCCTTCTCGCCTATGCTTGTCGGGGTCTCACTGAGCGGGTACTTTTCTTCCAAGGCTTTGGCCTGAAAAGCATCGCAATAGGAGAGAATCCTGCGCGCCGTCGCCTGGTCAGCGGCATTGGCTGCCCGGCCATACCACTCGGCTAAAACACTCTGCTCGAGAAGCGCCTCTCCCCCCCTGGCCTTGACCGAATCCAGGAGATCAAGCGATTTCAGCACATAGGCGGCAGCCGGGGAGTATAACTTCTTGTCGTAGTATGATTGCGCTATGTCGAGATAAATCCCCAGGCTCTTTAAATCGAGCGAGATGCCCGAAGCGGCTTTGGCCGCTTCGGAGAAGAGCGGGTTCGGGCTCGCGAGGATCGCTTTTATCGAAGCGAGGCTCCGCTCGGCCGCTTTCAGGTCGCCAGAGGCGCTTTGCGAAACCACATCGCCGATGAGCATATTCGTCGCCTCAAGGGCGATGGCGCCGAGGCTCTGACTGTCGAGCCCCTGCTCATCGCGCTGGGAAAGAGCGATAAGCGAAATGGCTTCAAGGCAGGCTTCCGGATCGGTCGCCGCAAGCGCGGCCAATTCCTCCGCCTTCAGCGTGGAATAAGCGGGACTTGGCTTTTCAAGCGGCTTGTTTTGGGCACAGGAAACAGCCAGCAGGGATAAGAACGACGCAGCCAGCGTCAGCGCAACGATGGCGAACCAGGAACCCCGCCGGCCCATTCTTTCTCCAATCAGGCTTCACTCACCTGCATATGATGCTCGGCATCGAAACCTAAGAGGGTCCGTACGTCGGTATCTTCGAGGGTTTCTTTCTGCATGAGCTCGTTCGCGAGCAATTCGAGCTTTTTCCTTTCCCTGGAAAGAATATCCATCGCCTGTTTCAGGGCCCTATCCAGAAGGGCTTTTAGCGCCTCATCGATCTTTTTCGCCGTCTCTTCGGAGTAATCCTTGTGCCGGGCTATTTCCTTTCCGATGAAAATCGGCTCTTCTTCCTGACCATAGGCGATCGGCCCCATATCATCGGCCATACCCCATTCGCAGACCATCTTTCGTGCCATATCGGTAGCCTGGCGCAAATCCTGGGCCGTGCCCGTGGTAGTCTCTCCGTAGACGATCTTTTCCGCCGCGTATCCGCCGTAGGTAATGACGAGCCTGTCAAAGAGCCAGTCCCGCTTGAACGAGTAGGAGTCCTTTTCGGGCAGGGACAGGGCCAAGCCAAGCGCCCTTCCCCTCGGCACGATCGTCACCTTGTGCAGGGGATCCGCGTTCGGAAGGAAATAATGCAGCAGGGCGTGGCCGGATTCATGGACGGCCGTGGCTTTCTTCTCCTCTTCAGCGATAAAAAGGCTCTTGCGGGCGACGCCCATCAAAATCTTATCCCTCGCGTCCTCGAAATCTTCCATTTCGACAGTCACCTTGTTCTTGCGGATAGCGAAAAGGGCTGCTTCGTTTACCATATTGGCCAGGTCGGCGCCCGAAGTGCCGGGAGTGGCTTTCGCGAGTCTGACGACATCCACGTTGGCATCGACAGGGATTACGCCCATATGGATTTTCAGGATCGCTTCCCTTTCCTGGACATCAGGCATCGCCACGACCACTTGGCGGTCGAAGCGTCCCGGCCTCAAGAGGGCTGGATCCAAGACGTCAGGTCTGTTGGTTGCCGCGAGGATGATCACCCCATCCTTGGTGTCGAATCCATCCATTTCGACGAGCATTTGATTGAGGGTCTGTTCCCTCTCGTCATGCCCGCCGCCATAGCCAGCGCCCCTGGTACGGCCTACGGCATCCAGTTCATCGATGAAAAGGATGCAGGGAGCGTTTTTCCTTCCCTGTTCAAAAAGATCCCTTACCCTGCTCGCCCCGACGCCGACGAACATTTCGACGAAATCGGATCCCGACATATGGAAGAAAGGCACATTCGCCTCTCCAGCCGTCGCTTTCGCTATGAGGGTCTTGCCTGTTCCCGGCATGCCGACAAGAAGCACTCCCTTGGGAATCTTGGCGCCCATCTTGGAGAATTTCTGCGGATTCTTCAGGTAATCGACAACTTCCATAAGTTCATATTTGGCTTCTTTTTGGCCAGCCACGTCGTTGAACGTGATCTTCTTGTTCGGCTCGATGTAGCGTTTGGCGCGGCTTTTGCCGAATTGAAATGCCTTATTGTTTCCTTGCATCTGCCTCATCATTATCCAGATGAGGAAGAAGCCGAAAAACCATGGAGCCAGTTCGAAAAGGATTTGAAGCGGACTGGCGCTGCCTACCGCCCCGGATACCTTGACGTTCTTATTCTTGAGTTGGGTCAGGAGCTGGAGATCGATATAGGGAATCGAGGTTTTAAAGGCTACTTGAGCCCCATCGGCTCCTTTGAGCACGCCTTCGATTTGCTTCTGATCCACGATCTGCACGGAATCCACCTCGCCCAGATCCAGGTAGGAGAGAAAAGCCGAATACGGGATTTCCTTGGACTGCGACTTGTCGTTGAAGAGGAAAAAGGTCGCAAAAAGCACCGTCAGAGAGAGGAAAACGGCAAGCGCGGCCTTGTTGGCCCTGGGCGGCATTCCTTGCGGCGCGTCGGGGCGTTTCGGCCCCTCGTCATTCTTTTTATCGTCAGGCATCGAATCTCATGCTCCTTTTAAGCGTATATAGAGTCTGCGGGCCAGGTTTGAACCATTGTAGCCCCTAAATTTCTCTTGTTCCAGACTGGCCCCTTCCAAAGAAGACGCCAGAATCGCGACTATTCCCTCTCTGTCCTCAATCACCGGGACCTTATTCCTCTTTCCCTGATCAAGGCGCCAGGATTTCATGATATCGTCGAGCTTTCGCGCTCCATCGGTAGTCAGTATCGAGTCGCCGGGCTTCCTGCTGCGCACGATCAAGGGAAAGGAAAATGTTCCCTCAATGAGAAAACCCTTTCGCTTTTGCGCAAGCGCTTCCCCATTCCCGCTATTCTCCCACCATAAGGATAATGAAAGCGGGCCGGCGCCATAGGATCCCTCGCAAAGTACCTGGAAAAAATACTTGTCTTCGATCCGAAAATCAAGTACGGGCAAGATTTCAAGCCGTTTCCCCCGCGCCGAAATCCTCGTCCCTAAGACATCAGCCCCCGGGGCACCGTTGACGATGGAATCGCAGGCGTCGCGCAAGGCTTCATGCGACAGTCGGCGGTTTTTCGATATCGCGGCAACGCATCGGGCCAAAGCCCTAATCCGTATCGCTTCCGAGGCGTTTTTGAAGGCATCCAGGTCGATCGACGCCGCGTTCTTCGATGCGTCGATGCTGCAATGCCGCATGAATCGCGCCAAATATTCATTCAAGGCGGCTTTGTCCGCGGCGATCTTGGCCGAAGTCCCCAAAAGCCCTTTCCTCCAACCTCTGAAATCCCGATCGAGGATCGGAACCAGCTCATGCCTGATTCTGTTGCGGGTGTACTTCAAAGCCTCGTTGGTCGAATCAATGGAAATGGGCAAGGACTCCGCCTCCGCGTATCGCTCGATATCCTTTCGCGAAGCGAACAATAAAGGTCGTATAAGGCGCAGACCGCCCCCGAGTCTGCGGCATTGCGCCATGCCAGCGAGGCCATCGACACTCGATGAGGCGATGAATCTGCCCATCAAGGTTTCGAGCTGATCATCGGCGTTATGGGCAACGGCTATGAAACCGAGGCCCAGGCGTCTCGCGCTCCTTTTCAGGATTCCATATCGCAGCTCCCTGGCCGCCGCCTCGATTCCGATTTTCTTTTCGCTCGCGAGTTTTTCGATCGCCCCGCGCGCGATGGTCGCCACCGTTAAAGGGATACCGAGGCGCCGGGAAAATGCTTCAACAAGCTCCCGCTCATCACGAAGCTCTTCGGGTGGCCGAAGGCTATGGACGACATGCAAGGCCCGCAGCGGACCTATCCCACATCCCGCCAATGCCGAAAGAAGCGTCGCCGAATCGATGCCCCCCGAGTACGCGACCAGAATCCCTTCCGAGGACAGCGCTGGATACTTCGAGATACATTTCTGAAGGCCGCGGCTAATAAAATTCCCGTCCGGCTTTTCCTCATCGCTCATTTTGCCCCCAGAGAGAGCATCGCCTCACGCTTCGCATCGTTCGATGGGTATCCAAAAAAAACAGTTTTGCGGGGTTGCCCGCAAAACTGTTTTGTCATGCATGGAAACAGTCCCGGATCAGGCCTTCGCCTTCGCCTCCGGCGTCGCCGCAGCACCGGCGGCGGGAGCGGCGGCAGCCGCGCCAGCTTCTCCAGCCACTGCCTCGGGGGCCGCGGCTTCAGCGGGCTTCGCTTCCACTTCCTCACGGGCGTACTTGACGATGGCGATCACCATATCGGGGCTCGAAAGAATCTTGACATCCTTCATCTCGGCCAGGTCACGCACATGGAAAGCGTGGTTGACGCCAAGCGAGGAAACGTCGACTTCGATTCTCTCGGGAAGGACAGAAGGATCGCATTCGACTTCGATTTCATGCGCCGGATTCTCGAGGATTCCGCCTTCAACGACGCCCACGGGCGTTCCCTTGAGGATGAGCCTCACGTGAGCGTGGAGCTTCTTGCCTTCCTGAACTTCGAGAAAATCGATGTGCAAGAGGTTTTTCGCCACGGCATGGCGCTGGTGCTCTTTGACGAAGACGTTGATTTTCTTGCCTTCCACATCGAGAGTGATGATCGTGCTTCCTGTGATGCTCTTGAGCGCTTTCTCATATTCCTGGGCATAGACGAGCAAATTGGCCGCGGCCTTGCCGCCGCCGTAGACGACCGCGGGAATCTTCCCCTCAATCCTATATTGGTTGAGTTGGCCCTTAGTCGATTTTTCTCTATTGAATGCCTGAAGTACGAAGTGTTCCATCAAATCTCTCCTTACACATTTGGCTTTGCTAGCCGTACTGGGACGGCAGGATTCGAACCTGCGAATACCGGGACCAAAACCCGG
>Ga0172379_10002180_pt1 | contig 35698 bp, 37 predicted proteins | sample GrowelOW334metaG_FD_119756 | JGI IMG/M metagenome (GOLD analysis project Ga0172379, IMG submission 119756) | Groundwater microbial communities from an aquifer near a municipal landfill in Southern Ontario, Canada - Groundwater well OW334 metaG | ecosystem: Environmental > Aquatic > Deep... | reverse complement strand
GTGAAGTAGAGGCATGGTGTAACATAGGTGTAACAAGTAGTTTTTTGAATGATTTTCAAAAAGGGTTTTTATTCGGTATTTACGTGGTTTTGAAGGAATATAATAGTGGTACCAGTGGGCGGATTCGTTACCTTGAAAAAATAAAATCTTCTAAAACACCCAAAATAGTGGGATTTTGCGTGTTTTCAAAATCTTAACCAAACCTAAAAGTTTCTTCTTCTAGGCTTATAAGAAGCTTAGGAAATTCTAACTTTTTCAAGCTTATTTTTAGCTGTATATGTTGTATTTCACTTCCAATCCTTCTTGATTAATTGTTTGAGATAAACGCTCAAACAAACCCCTGCTGCTTCTGCTCTTGCTTCCAATGAAGCAAACTCTGCTTCATTTAGATAAGTAGAAACTTTTCTTTCCGATTTATGCGCCTTAATCGGTCGTCCAATTTTTTTAACTTCCCTCTGCTTGATTTTGTCGTCTGATAAAATGTCGTCAATATTTAGCATTTTAAACCCTTTTAAAGTCTTTTAAATGGTTCAAAAGGGTTTCATATCCTTTTAAAACCTTTCTATATCTGTATAAGTCTATTTTAGTCTTATAAACGATTTCTAAGACGCTGGATTGTTCCAGTAATGATTTTTGAAATATCTTTGATTCAGAAATAAAGAATTCGGCGTTCATGTATTTTTGAATAAATTCAATATCATTTTCAGACTTGATAATGTTCCCAATAACAAGAATATTGCTGTTATATGCTTCAAGCTCTTTAACCGTGTTTACCGTTCTTTTAATGCTGTTTACGTCTGCAATGGTAGGAACAATAATTAAGTCCGACTTTCTGAACACTTCAACTGCATTTGAATCAACAAAACCACCAAGATCATAAATGATATTTTGGTTTTCGATCACCTTAATTTTTTCAAGAATTTTGGCTTTTGCTGGATATGCTTTTTCAATAATCGAATCGTCATTTGAAAGCATATAAAAATTTAAATCTCTTGCAAGATTATAAGAAAGTGAAGTTTTGCCAACTCCACCCTTTTTATTGTAAATTGTAATTATCATTCTGCCTCTCCACCAATTAAATATTCAAAGATTAATCCCCAATCTTTTTTGTCTCCGTTGATAATTCGATCTGAAATATCACCTTCTCTTACTCCTATGAACTCCAAAAATTCAGCCATTCTTTTATTTTCATAAGCTAAATTTTGATTTTCTTCTTTCAATTCGTCAAGAATAATGTCCTTAACTTCAAGCTCAAGGGCTGTTGTTGTTTTGTAATTTTTAATATCTTCGATTTGCATTTTGTTTCCTTTTAAAGAAAGATTTGCTTTTGTTAGATTCAAGAAAGGGGTGTTTTCTCTTCTTCTTCAATTTCGAAAAAGTTAAGAAAATTTCACGCTTCTAACCAAGCTTTGCTTCCGTTGAGTTCTTTTCAGGGTTTGTTTATGAGTTGCAGCAGACAAAAATGTTGATTAGAAAAATCTTTTTAAATTTGATTATTGATAATTGAATTTGGAAATATTTTTATAAACTGTTTTAGTCAAAGTGTAAATGAGTAAATAAACTAAAAAAAGAACTCGAAGCAAATTATTATTTGGAGTGGAATATTTCTGTTAAAAACTTTTTTGAAATGAAGAAATTTATTTAGTTTTGTGAAAAAAATATTTGTATATTGCACCTTTGCAATATACAAAATAAATAGTGCAACTTTTATTTAAAAATTATTTCGTAATTATTTAATATTTTTTTCGTTTTTTGAAACTCAAGAGTATTCCATTAAAAATGAAATACTCCACATTGAAGAGCAGTTTTTAAGCTGCTACCACCTCGTCTTTTGTGATCTCCAAGATATAGTTATAGGCTTTTGAAGCTTCACTGAAAATCTTCCAAAGCATTTTAGGGTCGTCTTTAAGCGGTTTTAACCACCCTTTCAAATATGCAGCGTTTTGTTCTTCCATTTCAGTTGTTGCAAGTCCTAATTTGACTTGTAAAAAACTACGGATAGTTTCGGCAATTAATTCTTCAGTTGCATACGATTTTAATGCTGTTTCGTCACCGTTCATTCGTCCTGAAAAATCACGATTCATTCGGCTTTCGTGTCCTGTCCAATGTCCAAGTTCATGAAGCAAAGTCGCATAATAAAGTTCAGAGCTTTTGAAATTTCTTTTTGAAGGGATACCAATATAATCCATTTTTGGAACGTAAAAAGCACCTTCAACGCTATTTTTTAATTTAACGTTTGTTCGGTCGATAAAATCTTGAATATCAAGAATTTCTTCGTTGTTGTCGGCTTCTTCGGGTAGTGTTGTTTGGCTTCTGTTGAAAACTGAATACACTTTTAACATGAAAATATTTTTTGTGATCTCTTCGCCTGTCCCCTCGTCTGTCTCTGTCACTTCCAAAGGTTTAAAAAAGAAAACTGGACTCGCTTTTTCTCCTTGTTTAACATGGGCTTTTAAAGCTTTCAATTGATTAAACGTGTACCATTGATTAGACGAATAATTTTTATCTTCCGCAATAGACCAAAGATTTAGAATGTTAATCCCTTGATAGTCTGTTTTTGTGCTGCCATTGGACGGGAAAGAGCAGTTAAACGGCTTAATCCATTTTCCTGTAGTGTTGCTTTCGATTTTTGTAATTAATCGTTCTACGGTAGCTTTTAGCGTTTCTTGAGGTGTCATTTTTTTCCTTTTAAAAGAAGATTTGCTTTGTTAGATTTTAAGGGGTGTTTTTTCTTCTTCCTCTTATTGAGAAAGTTTCAAAAAATCCACACTCTTTTTCTAAAAAAGTTTGCTTCGTTGAGTTTGTCGGGTATGTTTATGAGTTGAAAGAGGATTAAAAAATTTTAGAAAAATCTTTTGTAGAGTTATTTATAAATAAATACGTGGAAAATATTTTTATCAAATTTATTTGAGCAATACTGTAAATGAATAAAACATACGACAAAAACTCTGAAGCTGGAACATTGGAAAGAGTGGATTTTTGGTTAAAAACTTTTGATTATTAAGAGGTCTTAATGTCATTTATGACATATTTTTTCAAGAGGGGTGGTGGTCGGGGAAAATGCAGTATCATACTGCATTGGGTGGCAGCTCTAAGCTGCAAGAGAAGCAAAAACAAATTTGTTTAGGTTCTCCATAGTTTGATTATTTCTTGATTCATTAGCAATTTCAGACATTGCAATATTAATAAAATCTAAATCTATTTCAAAATAATTTTTATTTCCTTTCTCTAACTCATGCTTGATAAATGATTTTGTAAATGTAAGTAATCCAAGTAAATTTTCAACACTTATATTCAAATGATTTTTAAAAGAAATCCCATTTATTTGAGCAGAAATATTAATGGCTCTACCAAGCATTAATGATTCATTTTCCCAAAAATAAAAATTACGAGGATATACAATTGAGTATCCCTTTTGTAAAAATTTTTCTAATTCTTCGTCTGATTCAAAATAAAAAGGTATTTGCTTAAATAAGTTTTTTCTTTTTATTAATTCATTTTGTCTCTCCTTTATATTTTTCAAGTATTTAGTTTCTATTTTTTTCATGTTTATATCCTCTCTTTTGTATTTTTTGACTTGTACTGTCTAAATAGTAATAAAGATAAAAATGGAAAAAATAGAAGGTATTTGGTTAGTTTGGGAAAAACCCCAAACTATTTTGTTAGAAAGTGTATTTCAAAACTGCGCTTGTATTATCGTAATCGTAATCAATGCCGCTTTCAAGCGTCATGCTATACGTTTTGTATTCAACAGCAGCAGCGAATGAGTCTGTAATACGATATTCAACCCCTGCGCCATAACCAAAGCCGTAACCGCTTATTTCAGTTCCGATTGATTGATAGATCGCTGAACCGATTCCGTAAACAGCACCGTTTTTAATTGGACTGAATCCAACTTTTACGTTACCGCTGTAATCGTAATTGTTTTCTTTTTCGCCGTTCATAAGTCCGACTTCAAAGTTCACACCAGCCATTATTCCGCTGTCAAAGTATTTTGTTACACCGTAACCAAGTTTGTATTCCATTTCAGAACTTGAACCCATAGCCGTTGACGTTCCAACAGCAACACTAAAATCTTTTTTAGTTGTTGTTTCAGCGTGTGCAGCTGAAAAGCCAAGTCCAATAATAAGAGCAGTTGCAATAATTTTTTTCATGATATAAATCTCCTGTGTTTTATTCGACTTTTTAAAGTCTTAATTAGTATTAGTAAGTTTTTTAGAAAAATAGCAGAATCAAAAAATGATTTCTGCCCATTTCTCAAACATATTTTCGATTTTATCCAAGAAGTTCATTTGTAGAACTCCTTTTTAAGTGCTGAAAGTGGTTTTTTCGTCTCTTCTACAGAAACAAAATAATTATCCTTCAAGCCCTCAATCTCGTTTAAATGGATATAGCCAAGCTCTCCACAACTTCCGTCACCAAACATATCAGCCCACCCAAAAGCCAAGCCTTCGCTATCGCATTCAGTAATGAGCCAAAAAGAATTTCCGCATTTAATAATTAGATAAACCGTCGGGTCTTTTTCTTCCTCCTGTGTGTAAAGATTGGGTATTTTTGCCGCTTGTTCCAATGTGATTAACATAGTTTTTTCTCCTTTCCCACTGAATTAAAGTGGGATTTGTTCAAGTTGATCTTTATTGAAAACTTTCCAATAACGAATAACTGTTTCTTTTTTGTTTGTACCCTCAACGTCAACCAATTTAGTTGTAAATACCAAAACACCTTGATCGTCTGTATTTTTAAGAATAAGCCCTGCTTCTGTCATTTGTTTGTCAGAAAACCATTCAGTCGATTTAAAACCTTGAGCCGTTTTAGCATTTGCCAATAGAACGTTATTTAGTCCTGAAAAGTTGTGACCGCTTGCGCTTACTTGTTGTTGTGTTTTTTTTGAATTAACTGCTTCTTCTACAGCAGCAACATAAAGTTCGAGTACAGATTTTTTGTAGTGTTTAACTTCAGTTGAAGCAGCTTGTGTGTTAGTTTCGTTTTTCATTGTATTAACCTTTAATTTGTATTTGAATCAATCAAAAGAGACTTTCTCTTGTAGAGCTTTTTGTGAAGACCTTTTTCTTCTTTTTTTTGTTTTTAAGAAGATAAAAATCTTTAGCCCTTCAAGAGATTTTAGAGAGATTCTTTCTCCCGTTTTCGCTTATGCTTGACCTTTTTTATACGAGAAAAAGGAATAAATTATTTTGGAAAAATCTTTGCTGGAAAATTTATAAATAAATTGGGAAGTTAATATTTTTGTCAAATGAAGTAGAACGTTTTATTCAAAACTGAATCGGAAAAAAAGTCAAAGCATAAAACAGGGGCAAACGGGTTAAGAGTCTTTATTTTCTTGAAGCGATTTTTGAAAATCTTCTGTTAAAAAAACAAAATCATATTTCTTAGTAAAAGTTCGTTTGAAAAACGATTTACCGATTAAAATTTTTCGAAAGTCTTCTATTTTTTTCAAATAGCTCTATATAACAGTTGAATTGGTTTTAACCAATAATAAAAAGAGAGGTATAAACATGAAAAAAATAATCTTATCAACAATTGCAATAGCAATGTTAAGTAGTTCAGTTTTTGCAGAGAATGGAAAAATATTTAAAATTAATCCGTTGTCAAGTGCATTCAAAGCAAAAGATAACGGTGGTAATCTTGACGCTATAGACGCTTATCAAGACGGCGTAGGCGTATTAGTGATTGGAGACAATACAACGGTCATAAATAATGGAGCAATGAATACATTGGTTTTTAAATATGGTGAAGCTGCTAAAAAAACAGGCGTTAATTTAGCAGATCAAGTTTTATTTTTGTCTGATTCTGATAAAGACAAAATGTTAGCGGAATTGATTAAATCTAATCAACCTGACGGTCAAGCGTGTAATGATAATAATAATGAAACATTTAATGACAAAATGGTTAATGGGGTTTGTGTTGGTGAACAAAAAGTAGCTATATCATTTGATAATATTCCAAATATTCTTGAAACAAATATCGGTATCATGAACGCTGCTTTTGTTATAAAGCTTGACAAAGCAGCAACAAGCAGAGTTTCCGTTGATTATCAAACAACTGGAATAACTGCAACGGCTGGAATAGATTTCACCTCTGTTTCAGGCACTGCAACTTTTGAAGTGGGTGAAACTTCTAAAACTATATTCGTTCCTGTTTTCGGAGACACAAATGTTGAGTCTGACGAAACATACACATTTGTTTTATCAAATCAAAGTGCGAATGCGACAATTGCAACTACAACAGCAACGGCAAGTATTCGAAATGACGACGTAGTAGCACCTAAAATAACAGCTACAAATGGAAGCTTAACGGAAGGAAATTCGGGTTATAAAAATGGTGTTTTTACTGTAGTTTTAGATAAACAATGTGGAGAAAATGTTTCTGTTCAATACACTATAACTGGAATAACTGCAACAAATTTTGTAGACTTCGAAGGTTCAGGAATTCAACTTTTACATTTTGCAGCTGGCGAAACGACTAAATCTGTATCAGCGAAAATTTATGGTGACACAACAGTTGAGCCGAATGAAACATTCAAAATAACATTAAGCAATCCAACAGGTTGCAATGCAACTATCGGAACTGCCGTTGGAACATTTACCATTTTAAATGACGATTAAAAAATAATCGTTCAACTGCCCTTTTAGGGCAATCCCCCTATTCCTCTAAAAATCCATTACTCTTAAAAAAAACAAAAATATTGCAAAATGACATATCATTTTTTCCACCTGTTTCAATTGGGGTATAATATGTGTATTCTATTAAAAGGATAACTTATGTTGGTTAAGCTTTCGGAGATCAAATTGACACCTATTGATTATCTAAATCAAGACAGTGCAATGGAGACATTTTTTAAACAATGCGGTGTTAAATCAGCTGAACACTATTATCATGGTGACCATTGGAGCAATCAAACAATTTCTAAAATGTCAGACGACTTAATGCGCTATTCCTCAAATATTACCAAAACAGATTATATAAATGATACTTTATTAAAGCACTCCGAAAGAATGGCATTGTTAATGGAATCATACCAATCAATATCTCGCCCAAGCTGGTTTGAAGAACTTGATACAAGTGAATCAATTTATGAAAAGACAAAAAGCTTAATGAGCGTATCAATGCTTGAAGGCTTTAAACCAAACGAATCAGCTTTTGCAATTGCAGCAGGTTTAATAAATGAACCAGCGGTTAAAGAACTATACTTAAGCGATTCAGTTTCAGCTATGGCAAAAAGTTTAATGATAGCAGGCATTCCCGAAGAACATAGTTCAAGTAAATCTATTCGTTCAATAGCAGAAAGCTTAACGAGTGCGTCAATGCTTGAAAGTTTTCAATCAAACGAATCAGCTTTTGCCATTGCAGCAGGTTTAATAAATGAACCAGCAGTTAAAGAACTTTATTTAAGCAATTCAGTTTCAGCTATTACAGAAAGCCTAATAAATGAGGCTATGTCAGGAAGCTTCAGAGCAAGTGAATCGCTTAGTTCAATAGTAGAACGTGCTATGGGCGATTCCATGTTTGATAGCAAAAAATCATTTCTTGAATTATCTAAAGAAAACTTCATGTTACAAACTTTTGAAGATCATAAGAAAGATTTTCTACACAGTATTGGAAGTTATAGAGAGATTATAGATTACGAGTTCAAAAGACCACCAGTAACAATTCAAGAACCAGCGAATATACCTACATATCGTGAAACTAAAACGACAACACTGTACGCAAGATTTGAAACAATGGAAGATAAAATTTCAAATATTGAAGAACATTTATTTGTTGAACGTGAAATCAAAAATGAAGCGGTCAAAAAGACTTTTATTCAATCAAATATAAACGATTCAGCTTTTAATGAATTATTTGAATCTGCAAAAAATAGATATATTGAAAATGATTTACAGGTAGCCATTGAAAATATATGGGCTGCATTTGAAAGAATAAAAACGTATTTCTATTCAGATAAAAATAACATAAAATCAAATTCAGCAGATACATTGGTAAAAATGATAGCAGCTGAATTTGATAAAGATTTTTTTGATAGAGAGTTCAAAGAGCTTACAACCATAGGGAATAATTACAGAATTCGTCACCATGAAAGAAACAAGCACGACTTATCCGAAAAGCATATAAGATATTTGTTTCTTCGAATGCTAGTTTTGTTAGATCTTTGTATTGAGGTTTTACATGAGCATGAATCAACCGAAAATTAGTTAGTAAAATATTTGTATATTGCAAAGCTGCAATATACAAAATAATTAGTCCTTCAACAACTTCAAAATTTTCTCTTTAAAATCGTTTTTAAATACCATTGCGAAACCTGCATTATGAGTTAATTTAGCCCAAGTTTCACCAAGTGCCGTTTTCTCTTTTGTATCGTCATTTGTTCTACGATCTTCACCCTTATATTCGACAACAAGGATTTTTCCGTTTGTAAGTTTAATAATAAAATCGGGATAGAATTTATCTGTTGACGTTTGCAACCAAAAAGAAGAGTTAGGATTTCTTTCAATATTTCTAACCCAAAATTCAACTTCAGGAAGTCCGTCAATATATGAAGCAAAGCTTGTTTCTTCACCATTCATTTTATCAATCAACTTGTAATAATGTTTTTTAAACATACCTGTATCGGCTATTGGTGAAGAAGTAGGATAATTATCAGGGTCAAATGTAAAAACGTTATTGGTATTTACTTCAAAAAAGTGTTCTTGCTCAAACAAAGAATCGTATTGTTTTTTGATAACACTTGCTTCAAGATTTTTAATTTTTGAACTAATTGATTCACTCAACAAATGAATATTTGCTTTCAATTCAATCGTTGAAATATTTCTATTATTTATTAAATCATGAATGGTCAATAGAATAAATTTTTTCAGTTGTGTAATCTTCAATGTCGTCATATCTGAACTGGTAATATGAGATAAAACCAATCTAACAATATCAGCTTCACTAAGCTTTAAGGTATCACCATTTAATGAAAATAAATTGTGTTTTACACTCTCAAGTTTTCTAATTTCAATTCTTGATCTATCCGATATATTGATTTCAGATATATCTTTTCTAAATGAAATACTAAATTCCGATTCTGATAGCTTCGCATTCTGAATAAGAATTTGTTCATTCCAAGAAATTGTTTCCAATAAAACCGATTTTTCAAATTCGAATAATCCGTTAGGAGTATTTGCCATAAGCTTTGGAATCGAGAATAAACCTCTGAAATTCGTAAGCATTGAATCAACTATAATAATTTCGTCGATTAGAGCTTTTTCTTCTTCACAAGAGATAGCTTTTTTCAATGAAGAAACAAAATCACTCAAATCACGATCAGGAATACGTTTTAAAATCGTGAATTCTTTTGTATCCTTGTTGTAATTGATAGAGCTTTTATATTTGGTTGGAATTGCTGTAATATCAAATGATTCAATCTTAGCATTTGGTTCGGCAAACAAACCACTCAAAACAATATCAGCGTCTTTATTACTATTTCGACTTGAGGAAATATGTATTTCAGCTTCTAAACGCTCAAATCCATTATCAACAAGAGTATCTTTGAGGTTGTTGATAACTTCGACTGTTTCACTTGAAGCGATAAAAGCGTATGCTTTTTCAAGATCAGGCTGTGACTTTTGGCTTGCATAAGGAAGACGTAAAACACGCCCTAAAATCTGTTCAACCGCTGTTGAAGACCTCATTTCTCCAATAGCTCCTAATATGTAAGCGAAAGGAGCGTCCCACCCTTCTTTGAGGCGTTCAACGGTGATAACATATCTAATATCACCTCTTGCCATGAGATCAACGTTTTTCAAATCGTCATAATCACCAGTATCAAGGGCGATATGTTCTCTTTTGATTCCGAAATCATTCATTAATGTTTCTAAAATCTTTGTAGCAGTAATGGACTTCTCGCCTCGATCTGCTTCAGCTTTATAAAGAACCATTGGACGAATATATTGTCCAGTTTCTTGTTCTTCCAATAATGCAATTTGTTCAAGTTCATTACGCTTATTAACTGTTTCAGCTAAAACAAGTTCCCATTTATCAATCGTTTCAACGATAATTGGAAGTTTAATCATATCTTCCGCTTTAAGCTGGCTTGCACTCACTGTATAGAGAATATTGCTGGCATATTGTCCAGCAGCTTCATTATGTATCAATTGAGGTGTAGCCGTCAATTCAAGCATGAATGACGGATTTAAATCAATTAATTTTGCTACACGTAAATCAGTTTTTGCATTATGGGCTTCGTCCATAATAATAATTGGATTCGCTTGTTTTACTGCATTTGCCAAACTCGGCAAAGTATCTGTACCATTGAAAAACTCTTGATAAACTCCATTCTCTTTAAAGAACTTTCTTGCCTCTTCATTTTCAGTTCCAAAAGTTTGAATAGTTGAAACAATAATTGGAAGTTCAGTTGATAAATCAAACGCTTTGGAGTGAGCTTCAGCTATTGTCATGATACTAACAGTTCTACCTTTAAAGCTTTGTTCCAAGAACTGTCTATATGGGTGTCGTGGGTCTTTCAACGCTCTAATTGTTTGTTGAATAATTGGTGTTGTCGGAGCAACCCAAAAAATCAATGAGCTATCAGTGTTAAAAAGCTTTTTAACAATAACTGGAATGCTTTGAACAGCAAGAAAGGTTTTTCCCCCACCTGTAGGGATACGGAAACATACGCTCGGTACATTCAAGTTTTCATATTCAGCATAAGGAATTGTTGGAAGTTCAAATTTCTTTCTTGTATCTTGAAAAGCTTGAACGATCAAACCTGTTCTTGAGTATTCTTCACAAAAGAATTCAAGAGATTCGATAGTTTGTTGTTGATAATTTTTAAGTTGCATTATTAAACCCCTTTAATTTCCAGCGGAAGACGCTTAATTGTAATTTTATGTTTTGATAACATATCGAATGAAATACTCCAAGTATCAGCAAAGATAATATATTCTTCAGCTTCGGTTTGGATTATTTTTTCTAAATCATGAAGACTAAAATTCTTTTCCATAAAAATAAATAAGTCTTTATTTTTGAATCTTCCAGCGTAGTAATCTTCTTTTGAAATTTGGTTTTGTTGCAACGCAATACCAAATTCAGTAAAGTAAATATGTTTGGCAAGCATTTCAAACGTAATATGTTCAGATAATAAACCGTATTCGTCCAATAATGGTTCAGTAAGTTCACAATATTGGAAGCCACCTCCTAAACCTTTTACGGATTCTTTAATGACTTTAATTCCATTAATTTCTAAAGTATTATCTTTAAATTTCTTTTCAATTTTGTCAAATTTCTCTGAACTTTCTTCTATAATTCTTTCCACTTCAGTTTGAAGCTTAGTTGTAAACTTAGCATTCAAAAGATTTGCCATTGAAATCTTAATTGGTTCTATTAATGGAACAGTTGTTTTCCCATTAAAAGAGTATCCTTCAATAACTCTTTTTACTCTTTCAACAGTTACTTTCTTAGCATAATCTTCCATTTCAATTAAAACGAATTTATGTGTAGTTTTATTTTTACTATTGTAATCCAAGACAGCATGACCAGTTGTTCCACTTCCAGCAAAAGAATCCATAATAATGTCATTTCTTCCACAAGTGATTTTCATAAAATGTTCTATTAGTTCAATTGGCTTTGGATTAGGAAAAACACCGTCTTCACCAAAAATATTTTTCAATACTTTTGAAGCCGAATCCGTAGAACCATGAGTATCTAAAAAATTTGGTTGCGCCGATTCTGAATCACTGTCTTCAAAGTCATAAATTTTAAGTTTAACAATGCCATTTTCATTGATAAAGAATCTATTTTTTTTCTCAAGTCGTCTTGCTTCAGCTTCACCAATCTGCCAACGCTTACCTTCACGAGGCTTTTGACCTAAAATTTCAAATAGCATTGTTTCTCGTTTATAATCACCTGAATTTTTCTTTTCAATAACAGAAGTTCTGTAATTTCCTTCGTCGTCACTTTCGGGATATTTTCTATCTTCTTTAAAAGTAACTCTTCGTTTTATAGGTGCAAAAGTTGAATCTTTCGCATAACATAATGTATTATCGAATAATGAACTAACTTGAACACCTGCAACATTTGTTGAAGTTGATTTTTTCTTCCAAGCAAAATTAGCAATAAAATTATTTTTTCCAAAAATCTCATTCATAACAAGACGTAAAGTTGCAACTTCTGCGTCGTCAATAGAAATAAATATAACACCGTCTTCTTTTAAGAATTGGTGGAGTAATTTTAATCGAGGATAAATCATACAAAGCCATTTATCTGTTCGACTTAGATCATTAGAATCGACAGTATTTTGAAGCCATTTTTTTATAACAGGTGCGTCAACAGCGTCATTATAAATCCAAGAAGTAGAACCAGTGTTGTAGGGTGGGTCTATGTAGATCATTTTGATTTTACCTGCATAGTACGGGAGAAGAGCTTTAAGCGCAAGAAGGTTATCACCCTTCACGATCAAGTTACCGCTATCAGATTCACCGATTGTTTCTTTACAATCAATAATACGGTATTCAACGTGATTATGGTGGTTTTTAATATCTTTTTTTCCTATCCAATTCAAACTCGGCACAAAAATCCTTTAAAAACTGATAAGTCTGATTATATCTAAAAAACCTCATTTAAAGACGATATTGAACAAATATAAAAGCATTTGAATCACTAAAAACACCAAAAAATAAACAGGTGTATAGGTGATAATGTAATTAATCAAAAGTGACGTATCAAGTCTTTCAGCACCTAAATCAATAAAATTGATTACTCCAAAACTTGATACATGATAAGAAGCTAAAAAGCTTTCAATATTTTCTAAAAAATTAGCTAAAGCGTCTCCTTTTTGAATTTTTCCTTCTAACATTTTTATTTGTAATATTCCTATTGCTCCCGTCAATGCAGCAAATAAAATTGACAACCAAATTTTTTTCATTTTTATACCTCTCTTTTTATATAGTTATATGAAGTTTTACGAATTAATATCTTATTTTTCTTTATCAAAAATAAACAAAAAAGTTATTAATATTTTTATTGTAATTTTCACAATATGTTATATTTTTTTGAAATAAGTGTCTATTACATTGGAAGCAGTTTGTTTACAAACTGTGAATTAAAAATACAGAGGTATAAAAATGAATGACAACGAAATTTTAACTGCTACGAATGCAGAAGAAAAAGGTTACTTCTCTGAAACTGATTTAAAATCAGAATTGAGAGAACAGTTAGAAGATAAAGTTAATAATGAATTTGAGAGTGTTAATTTAAATTCAACTGACGCTCATGAAGCACTGGACAGAACGGTTGATATGACTGTAATGGAAAATATTGAAAATGTTGAAAGAGTCGAAATTGACGGTGAAACATATTATAAATCAACGGAAGGTTTAGACGTTGAAGATTTTGCTTCAAAAGAGATTGATAAAATGGACAGAGATAGTATTTTAGAAACTGGTATTTTAGAAGCTGCATTTGAAAATCAATACAATATTTCAGAAGAAGTAAAAGAATCGGGCGATTTCGCTTCTAAAATTGTAGAGTTTAATGAGTATCAAAACGAAGTTGTTGAAATAGAAGGTTCAAATATTGGATTGCAATATGAATTCAATGAAGACTTAGCATTTGTTAGCTCAAATTATCAAGGAAGCGGAGAGTTTATGACGAGAGAAGAAGGAATTGAACACGCTGTAGAATCAGGACAAGTTGATTTAAATGAACTTGCAGAAGCTACGAGTCATGGTGAAGTGGTGAATGCTTTGGAAAAAGCGTCTGGTGAAGCAATTGACAATCTTGCTGATAATCAACAAAATGTAGAATTTATAGAGGCTGTTGCAGAAAATCAAAATTCGTCTTCTGAATTATTAGATAAGTTGGCTAATAGTGATAATGAAAGTATTCGTGAAGCTGCTCAAGCTACACTAGAATCAAAGGAAGTTGAAGTTCAAGGAGATCACGCTACAGTCAAAGAACAAACAATGGCTGGCGAAGAATCTGAAAGGGTTGTAAATCGTGACGCTGGATTAGACGAATTGGACAAAACAGCTGGTAAAGATTCTGATAAATTCGAAACGAAAGAAGAGAATGTATCAAGAGACGGTTTATCAAATGAAGAAGCTAAATTATTATCTTCTTTGGAAGATAAAAGTGAAAAAACTTTAGCTGACGGAATTGACGCTTATAATAGCAACTCTAAAAATGGTGAAACCTCTGAAAAACAAGGTGAACACGATTCAGAAGCTGTAAAACAAAAATAATCAAGAATACAAGGAGAAATCCTTGTATAATAATTTTCGTCCTTTTAGGACTACTCCTAAGCAGCAGCTTTTCAGCTGCTACCAAGTACCACCTGCTTCTTCAAGAACGTCGTCACCTAAGTCCTCATAAGAATATTTTTCTTCTTCAAAAGTTTCTTCAACTTTTACTTCTTTTATTGGTTCTTTTTTTACTTCAACAGCAAAAAAACTTTTTGGAACGAACGGTTCAATTTGATACCAATTTAAACCCGTAATCTTTTTCAACGCTTCGATTTTGAATGCTTTACTTTGATTGCTAAATCCACCAAACTGTAGCTGCATAACTGCTTCTTCAACTTGTCTTTTTTCTTCTGTAAATTCCTCTAAAATCGCTTTTGTTTTCAATTCTGACATATCAGCCTGTTTGGATACGTTTTTAACGTTTATGGGCTTATTAGTGTTGTTTAAAAGCCATATAACAGCATTAGCAATTTTATCTCTTCTCACAATGTGATTTACTTCGTCTTCTTCTTCAAAATCTATATTCAGAATCGACGGTAAATTCTCATTTATTTCATACTTTGTAATTTTTGGCATTGAATCAACTGGAAAATATGTTTTCTTGATATAAGAACCTAATTTAAAGTAGCCCTCGGCTGGTGCTAATCCAGTCAATTGAGAAACAGTTAGTACGGCTCTTTTTTGTCTACTCATACTCATATTTGTTGAATTGTTTTCAGTTGAAAAGCTTTCAGCTTCAACTTCATATTCATTTTCACCAAGATTTTTCATAACCCATTCAAGTGTAAAGTTATCTTGAATGCTCATAATCGTTCTATTTTGAATATTTGCTAAAATAGAATCCATACCTTTGTCACCATAAATTTCCGAAAATCTTGACAATGATTGAAGTCCCACAATCATATTATTACCTCTTGATCGTGCCTGTTCAGGTAGATCATTTAGAACGGACGGCATATAACCAAGGGACGCTACCTCGTCTAATAAAAAGGTTATTCTACGATCAAGGTCGGACGGTAAGTTGATAATTTTTTTAGCCAATAATTCCAATAAAGCACTAAAGACAGTTGAGTATTCAGTTTCATTTTCGGGGTCTTGACACAAAAATAATCTCTTATCGTAATGCGTCATTTTCATGCCCTCGTGTATCTGTGCAAGTTCAAAATCACATTCGTCTGCATGATAATAATAAGCCGTCTTGTTAAGCTCTTTTACTTTACTTTGAAAGTTTTCAAAACCGTTGACACCTGCTTCAGTTGAATCGTCTAATCCACCAATAACACTTTCAATAGAAATAGCTCTATATTTTAGAGCATAATTCAATTCAAGAACTCTTTCAACAAATTTTTCACGAGTATTGTATTGATTTATAAAATCAATAAAATCAGCTGGCGAAGGAAATTCGTTTTGCATAGCAACACTTATAAACGCTGCTTCCATTGCAGTTCTTCCTTTTGCTACCCAAGTTTCAGAAGACGCTTCTTGCGCCTTTGGTATAAAAGCAAGCAATAAATTAGTCAATTCAGCATTATTTATTTTTTTCTCCATATTTACACTAATATAATCAGGAACTTTTTTGTAATAAAGGTCTTTTGCTTCTCTAATGCTTTTGCATTTGACTTTAAATATTTCACCTGTCTTTTTATTTGTAAAAATTATTGTAATTTCTAAAAACTCACTAAACCAATTCCATTTTAAAGTTTTAACGTCATTTGGCAAAAATAAAAAATCTTTCCCCTCACGATACATTTTTACCCAAAAGTCGTGCTTACGATCATACACAACCCAAAAATGCTGCTTATTATGTTCTTCGTCCCATGCTAAAAATTTTGATATGTAATCAAAAAATGCAAGTGTTTTCCCTGAACCAGCACTTCCAATAATAATGGTTGATTTTGTTTCTCTGTCATAAAAGAAAGGAATATTTTCAGCTGTTAAATGTAATCTCGGAGTGTAAAAAGCTGGAAGTTTTTTACCTAATCCTTTTTCCAATTTTTCAGCGTTTTTCTTTGCTTCTTTTGTGATTTTTTTAATAAAATCTTCTCTTCCGTCAATAACCTCTATTCCTCGTAATAATGTACCTTCTTCTTGCAGTCCTATTACATTTTTAAGTCGCATAAATTGTATGATAAAAACAGGTGTAAAATAAACAATTACAAAAAACAATCTGTCACCTATGGCAATCAAATTATCCCATAAACCTTGATCTATTATTCCTGTGTCATTTTTTACTCCAAAGTTTTCTAAATGAGTAAAGAATACCCAATCTTGTTCAAATACTTTATACACGATTAAGTACATAAACATAACGAAAAATGCTGGTAGAACTGCGCTCACCTGCATAGCTTTGATAATCTTTTTTTGTTTTAAACTTCCCCCTATAATTTGTGCCATTATTTTTTACCTCCATTCAAGAAGCTTTCTAATTCGTCCAATTTTTCGATTTCTTCGTTTTTTAAATTCGAAATGACAATAGGTGCTTCTTCTTTTTCTTTCCCTGCTGGAACAATTAAAGGTTCTTTTGAACCAATAAATAAATGAAATATTGCGCTACCAACTGCAATAAATGCAGCTGAAAGTGTTGCTCCTAATATGAAATATCTTGTTGCAGTTGGCTCATTAAATAGCATATATACTTGAAACATTGCTAATAAAAAAAGCAACGCTGCAAAAATGCTATAAACTAAAGTATCATTTTCAAATGTAATTGATAATTTTTCTAACATTATTTTTACCTCCTATTATTGTTTTTTAAAGTTGTGTTCTTCCTGTTTTGTTGTCTCTTTTCCAACTGTCATTTTTTCCATAGCTGAACTTAATGAAGTCATATCTTCATTTGGTTTTTTCAAATCTTCCAAATTAATTTCAGCTATTTTTTCAACACTCTTGTCTGCGTTGTTTAATAAAATTTCTTTTGATCTATCGTCAGTAAATTTGTAATCTTCATTGAAGATTCCTGCCTTCTTTAACTCTTCAGCGTGTTTGATTGAATTGTCAACAAATTGCTGGGCGTTTTCTTCTGATAACTTTTTCCCACCAACAACTTCATTTTTCCAAGAATTCAATTCGTTAAGATTCAATCCGTCTTTTTCAACAAATTTCAAATTCATAAATTCTTGTTGCTTTTGTTTAAATAGTAAACTATCACCCTCTCCTTGTTCACCTTGCTTCAATTGGTTTCTTTCTGCCGCAACCGTTGACGCTTTCGCTGCTGCTGTACTTTTCATTTCTTCAGAATCTGTTGAAGCTGAACGATTGGAATTTTTTGCAAGCTCTTGTATTTGTTCAGACTTTGAAAGACTTACAAAGTCTTTTCCAAACTCTTTCATATCCTTAAACTCTTGTTCGAGTTGTTCTTTACCCTTGAGTAAAGATTCAACCGCCGATTCAGTAGAAAATTTAATGTCTCTATTGGACGTTAATTCCTTGTCGATCAACTGCGTCTCTTTATCTTTAAATCCAGTTTGCTTTTCAATCTCTTGTCCGATTTTAGAAGCTGCTTTTAAACGCTCGTCAGTTGCGTCAGAATGAATTTCTTTTGCTGAAGCACTCTCTTTAAACTCTTCAATCTTCGACTTTAATTTCTCGTCAATGTTTTTATCTTCAAGCGCATTAGTCAACGTTTCAATTTTGCCTTTTATGTAATCAAGCTTTTTTTCGTCACCGTCTGTTCTTTCCAAATATTCTTGATAGCCTTTTGCTTTTTGAATTTCACCAAATGTTTCTAAATCTTTTTTTGAAAAAGAATTATCTTCTGAAAATGCAATTTTCAAATTAAATTGCTCTTCCATTGTGATATTGCTTTTCGTCTCTTTGAATTCATTCATTAAATCATTTGAGATTAGAATTTTTGTGTGAAACTCTTTTGCGTATTCAATTTCTCTTTCAAGAAATTTGTCGTGATCTCCTCTATCGTCCAAAATCTTCAACGTCTCTTCAGCTGCAATGATCTTGAGCATTTGAAGTTGTTCACCATTAATCATAATGTCATTCTTGTTTGACTCTGAATACATTACAATATGAGCATGAGCATTTTTAACGTTTCCTTCGTTGTCAAGCTTATCAGTATGGAACGCAAAAACGTAATCCATATTCTTACCTGTCTCTTCTTGAAAACGACTCATAGTATTTCTAACCATGATTGCGTTTTCTTCTCTGTCTAAATCTTGACCAGCTGAAATTGCCAAATGGTGAACACCAGCAAGTTCTTCAATATTTGATTTCAAATCTTTTAGCTCGTCATGTAATAGCTCTTTTTCAAAATTGTAAATTAAAGAATTTTCAGAGTCGTAATCATTTTGACTGTCTTCACGTTTTATATAATCCATAATTCGCTTTGCAGAATTTGCAACGTCTTTTCTCGTAATTTTCTTTTGAGCCTTTTTGTCAAATCCTGAAACTTGATAGCCCATTGATTTAACAATAAATTTTTTACCATTTATTGAAATGCCATTGCCATGTGAAATATGAAAACTTGAATGAGAACTTTTTTGTTTGACTAAATTATTTGTTGAATCATTTTTAGCAATTGATAATTTTAGTTTGGCTGATTTCAAATTGTCTTGTTCAAGAATTCCTTTTTTAACTTTCTTGAACATTTTCAAGTTCCTCCATTTTCTTTGACAAAATTTCAGCTCCGAATTTTTGTCCCGACTTAACCATGCTTTCAATTACAGTGTCACTAATATTTAATGCTCTTAAAACTTCTTTTAAAAAGTAATGATTAGCAGCAGATAGTTTTATATTGGTTACTTGAAGAGCTGCAAGTCTATTTGTTGATTTTTTTAATTCTTCTCTTGTTGTGTTTAACTTATGTTCGAGTGTTTGAATTGCTGCAATGTTTTTCATTGTAAGCGATTCGACTTCTTGAATATTGCTCGCACCTAATTTGATAAGCTGCTCATTAGCAGCAGCAAAACTGTTACCTGTTGAAGCTGCATAAGCTTCAATAAAATCGAGTGTATCTTTATCAAATACACAGTGTTTTTTAATTCTGTTTGTCATGTATATATCCTCCGATATGGTATAATTATTATAAATATTACGAATATTATTGTATCTTTGAGCATTTACCTTGTTTTTGGAAATACCACAAATATTCCCACCACTTTTCCCACCAACAAATCCCCAATAATTGGGGGTTAGCTAAGATTTGTGGTTAAGACATTCTCACCATAAGTGGGAATGGATATAAAATATACCACCGTTTTCCCACCTTGAAATCCCGTAATATACGAGGCTCCGCCAGATAGATTCCCACGAAAGTGGGAAGCCTTATCCTGCCTTACGACTTTCTTTCATTTTTACAAAATAAAAGAAATCCTCCATGCTGAATATTAATCGTGACGATCTCGCCTTTTTTGTTATAGTATTTGAGTTGGTTTTTTTAGTAGAAGTTTGTAATTTTGTAGTTGATATGTGGTTGATTTGTTTTGAAGAGTGGAGCAGAAAAAATAAATTTCTTCTGCGTTTTTTTGAAGTAGTTGAGTAGATTTTGTGTTAAATAATTTTGTATCCAGCTTTGAAATATTTAAATTGCACGAATGCAATAAATATAAAATATGCTATCAAAGTTGAAAAATAAACTGTTGGGTCAGCTCCTAATTTTGAAAAAATTGATTCGCTTTTTAAAAAGTTATCAGGACTTAAAACATAATCAAGTCCTTTAACCATTGCCATAATTCCTAAAACATAAATAATAAATAATGCTATTCGTGTTGCCATTTTTTTAATCCTCCGTAGATTTTAATTGTAGTTTTGATTTTGATTTGAATAATTTTCATTAAAGTTTTGATATGGTTCTGAATAAATTTCTTCTGATTTTTTATCAGATTTTATTTCAATTCCCAAATATTTCAAGTGAGAATTTATTTCACGATTAAGAATTTTTTCTAATTCTTCGTCTGATTTTTTTTGCAAAAATAATTTTTCCTCTAAGATTTTTTCTTCGAGTTCTTGAATTTTTTTATCAGACTTTTCTTTAATCTTTGAAAATTTTGAATCATATTCTTTTTCTATTTCAAATTTTTTTAATGAAATTATTTGCGAAACTAATTTAGAATTTTCATTTCCAACGCCGATTTTTGATAAAATTTTTTTAATAATTTTTTCCATTTGATTATCCTTTTATGAATTTGTAATAAGTGAAAAATGAATCTATGCTCCATAAAATTAGCATAGAAAAACTTCCAAAAATAAAACCGCCAATGAAATTTTTATCTGAAAATATTTTTTTCATGATACTAATCTCTCGTCAAGTCTTTCAACTTTTGAACATTTTTTTATAACGTCAGCATTGCTTTCGTTTTCAAATTGGTATGTTAAAACGATAAATACTTTTGAATTTTCAAAAGCAGATAAGATTAACTTGTTATCAAAATCAAAAGCACTATCAAGAATAATGATTGTTGGAATATTTATAGTTTGAATGTTTTTTAGATACTTTTCCATTTCATTCTTATTAAAACTTGTAGCGTTTTCTTTCAGATTTACAATTGGATATTTCTCATAAACAAAAACTTTTTCAGATAAAATGGAAAGTGTTTCTTCGTATAACTCTTTAAGAAAAAGAGATTTACCTGAACCAGCACTTCCAATAATACACAATGAATTTTTATACATTTTTTTAATCCTCCTTAGATTTAATGGTTCGTCGAAATTGAATCGACTTAAAAAGTTATAAGTGGATTTACAAAAAAAATAGAAGGAGTGAGAATTTTTTAAAGATTTTAAATCCAACTTTTCAAAAAAATTGGATTTAAAAATAGAGGAATTAAATGTTATAAGTATGGTAAAAAATTATTTCTTCTGCATGAATTTCAAATTTATCAATCTCCTTTTTCCATTTTTTATCAATTGATTTTCTTTCCTCAAAAAATCTTTTATTCAATGCAGGTAAAACAATTGAAGGACATTCCGAATTCATTTCAGTTTCAACTTCTTCCAAAATCTTCATTGTTAAATCACTCAACTCATTGGAATATAAAGAAGTAATTCTGCTTTTTTCTTCATTTAATGAAGCCATAATGTTTTGTAGTTTTTCTCTTTTTTTAATTTCATATTGGTATTCAGCGTAAATATTTTCAACGTGTTCAATAAAAGTTAGTTCATTGTTGAACTCAAAAATTACATTAAACATATTGAATTTCATGTTTTGTTCTGACCAAAGATTTAGATTTTGATTAAATAAATTTTTATCATAAATGAATTGTAGCTTGTTGATTATTTTGTTGATCGCTTCATTATTTGAAGTCAAAACCATTCTTCCGTTTTCATATTTTGCGTTAATAATTTGTTTCATATTATTTATTTTCTCCTTTTATTTTAAATTGTTTAAACTATTTCTGATTGAAGAAATTTCAAAACTCAATGTCGTAAGTGAATTAATTTTATATAAAAATTCTAAATCAGAAAGTTTCAATATTGAATCCCTTTGTGCTTTTTTTTCTTCAAGTAATTTTGTTAGTTTGTTAATGGTAGTCATGTTTAAATCCTCCTCGATTTTATTTAGCCAACTCTCGCCAACCTTACAATGTAATAAGAGGTAAATTCAAAAATATATGAAATATTTAAGAATTTATCAAATATATTTACATTTAATAGAATAATTCTACCATAAAATAAAATATATTTGTTTTTTAGGGATTTAATTTAACTATTTTTTATTTATTCAGTATTTTTTTGAAAATATCAATCATTTCTGAATCATTTGATTTCAAAGCTGAAACGATATTTGTAATTGTTTGACTTCTTGACAGATTTAAAGCAGTTGATAATTTGTCTAACTGCTCTTTAACTTCAATGGTGGTATTAACACCAAAACCTATTTTGTCTGTATTTCTATTTTGTGACATTGGTTGAATCTCCTTTTTTAAACTTTGCGTCATAAACTTTAAATGCTAATTTTGCATAACCTGTTGTTACTTTACAATCTCTCTCATTCGCTGCAAAAGCCCAAACGTGTTTTTCTTGGTCTAAGCAATCAACTATGTATCCTGTGCCAAATGCTCTGTCTTGATACACGCTGCAATTTTGTTTTACAGTCCAATCAAATATAGATTCTTTTTGATCGCAAAACATTTTAGTTTCTTCGCATTTTTGAATTTTTGGGTTATATATCCAAGCAAAGTTTTTAGCTGTCAAGTGCTTGTTTGGTACTACTTTCATTTCTGCTGAAAATGCAGAAATAGTAAAGAGTAATGTTAATAATATTTTTTTCATGTTAATCCTCCGATTATTTATTTCGCCAACTTTCGCCAACGTATGATTTGTAATAAGAAGTTGTTGAAGAAAATACAAGGAGTTGAAAAGATTTTTGAAGAATTTTTTGAAGTTGATTAGTCTTAAAAAGACTATAGAAGAGTTTAAAACTCTTCTATAGGTTAATGTTAAAATTGACAAGTTCTTCGTCTGTTATTTCTTCTCGTTTAATAATAAAAATTCTGTAATGATAAAGAAAACATAAATACCCATTTATCAATTCGACATTTTCGTTTTCTGCTTCATGTAATTTATGTTCATATTCATATGTAATTTTTCTTCGATATGATTTCCAGCTATCTTTTGTTAAATTGTCAGCTATTGTGTACGGGTATCCGAAAAATTCGTGAATCGGAACCAACTGCGATTTTCCAGTTTTTGTTAAATATTCAGCATAGGAAACCATTAGAATTCTACCTCCGCATTATCAAGATATGCTTTTTCAAGAATTCTGTATCTAACAGAATTAGACACTTTTGTTTTACCCAAATGTTTTTCAAATCTTAGATAAATTTTTTTATCATTCATATTTGAATCTTCAATTAGCAGCGTATGCAAAAACTTTAATGATTTGTTTGAAACAAGCCCTCTGCTCATTTCATTTTCTAAATCTTTTAAATATGATTTCTGTGCCTTTATATAATTATAATAATTGTCTGAATATTTATTTTTTGCTTCTGTGTTATCGAAAGCTTCAATAATTTCAAATATATCCTCTTCTATTGCTTTATAATCACCAGTAGAAAGATTATGACAAAGATTTTCAAGACTACCACTTGTCAATTTTATCATTGTTAATTTTTTAGGTGTCATAATTGTTTTACCAGCACGATCAACGTCATAATCATAAAAAGATAAGTTATAAACAAATAGATATAGTTCCGATTTTAATAGCTTTATATATTCTGCAAGTTCTATATTGAATGTATCTTTTACGGCTTCACGTAATGTTTTCTTTTGCTGAAATACATTCATTCTATCGTCTGTATTTTCAAGTTTAAAAGCGTCATGTATATTTGTTGACATTGAAACATTGAAATGATTATCTACAATATATTGACCGCCGAATTTTTGGTTGATTTTTAATGGCTTATCTGAAATGTATTTTTTCAATCTACCAGCTATTGAACTTTTTGTAGTGAAATTTCCGCTCACTTCATTAAAAGATACGAATAGCTTATTTTCAAGTTCTGCATTAAATTGTCCTTCCAAACAGTCGTCACCAGCGACAACACAATATATATCACCAAATATATAAGGAAATACAACTTGTTCAAATAATATTCCCTTACCTGCTCTTTGAATACCTACGCAAGCGATTACAGTTCTTGTTTTTTCTCTTGATAATGCTGCTGTAGCAAGCCAATTTATAAAATATTCTATATAATCGTCGTTATACTCAAAAATATTGCTTAATAGCAAATACATATAGGGATATTTTTTCAACCAAGCAAGATCAGAAGAAATTGCGTCAGGAAGGTTATTTCTATATTCTCGCATTAATCCCAATTGTGTTTCACCTACGTCAAATTCATTTATATATGTCTCACCTTTTTCAACATAAATACTTCTGTCTTCATGTGGATTAAAAACCAATTTAATTCTCTTTGCATATAAAAGTGCGTCGGCTGGACGAATATGAGGCATGAACTCAGAAATTTTCATTTCCGCTGCTGCTTTTGTTTTAAATATTTGTCTATTCCCGTTATCATTTTTATAAACGAATCTTTCACGTACATAATCATAAAAAAGATAATGTCCTTCAATTCCCAATGAACCAGTCTCTTTCAAATGGTTCAATATTTCCAAATCTTCATTAGTTAGTCGAGCCATTTTTTACCTCCCCATTAGAAAAGTTTTTAGAAAAAAGTTCAATCATATTGAATTCATTTTTTATACATTTTTTTATTATGAAACAAACTGCTGCTGATTCTGAAATATCAAGTTCTTTTGAAATATGTTTAATGAAATCAGCTGTTTCGAAGTCAACAGAATAAGCTTTAGATAATTTTTTGACCATTTATATATCCTCCTATTATTAATATATATTTTAGTTATATAAGAATATAATGAAAAAATATAAGACTCTATTAAGAAATTTAAGATATTTCGCTCAAAATAAGAATGAAATGTCTTTTTATTGTTATTTTATGTTACTTTATTACCTCATTTGTTATTTTATGTTATATTTTTCGCCTTCTTTTTCTATAACATTTACTACTACTTTTATGTTATATATTGTTATTTATATTCATTTTTGATTGTTTTAGCACAGATATTCTACGGATAAATACGCAAAAATACAGTTCTGCGAACTGGCTTCAAATATCGGCTGGCTGGGGCTTTAATCATAGTATTATGTTAAACAGTACAGTAATTATATAAATGATAAAAATATTTTTATATATTATATATATTTCTTTATATATATTTTTTTTCTTTTTAGTTTTTTGTGTACTTTACAAAAAATCACTCAAATCACCCTTACTTATGGGCTTTTTTGGCATTTTTTCACTTGTGTACTGTGTACTCAGGCATTTTTATGAATTTCTTTGACCTTTTTTTCAATCAATGATAAATAATTCATTAATTGATTTATGAAAATATTATTACCATTATTGCTGTCAAAAAAGAGGGGCGATATTTGCGATTTTAAATATTTTTGTGTACAATCATTTCAATCACAAAAACAGGAGCAAAAAATGTCAACTGCAAAAGCATTGGTAAGCGTAGAATCTGCAATTAAATTTGTTGAAGAATTGGCTGCAAAATATAAAGTAGAAGAAGTTGTAGCTGAAAATAATTATGAAGAAGATTTGAAATCACTTGCAGATAAATATTCTTTGAGTGAAAAGAATAAGAAAAAGATCATTGCTATTTTAAATGACAGCAAAAAAGTAGCAACAGGTGTTAAAATCAACGACAAAGCAGAATTATTAATGTTGGAGGCTTTGGCTTCTGCTTATGGTATTCGTGCGAATAAAGCTAAATTAAATTACTCTGACGGCGCAATTGATACTAATTATTTAATTGCAAAGCTAAAAGAGAAAGCGTAAAAGTTATTAAGACACAGAGTAAGGATTTTTCTACTCTGTATCTACGACGAAGAAATATATTGCTGGAATAGCTGCCAAACCTGCCAAAACTAAAAAAAATGCACTTCCTTTCAAAACAGCTGTATAAAACAATTCCACCGCTAAGAGTGAATAGATTGTTGTTGAATACAATTCATTGATAATTTCTAAATGTTTCATGATAAATCCTTTTATATTTTAATGCAAAAATAAACGACAAAAAAACTTCATTAGCAATAAAACTTTTTTTATTGTCTAATTCATTTTTATTTGATTACCGTTGTTTGCTAAAAAATATCAATAGGGTAAATCATAATTTAGAATTAACTTTTCAATATTTTCATAATTTCATTCAATTTTCTTAACATTTTTTATAAGTCTGCTATTTTTTTGAAATAAGTGTTTATAACGTTTTGTAAAGGTGAACAATGGTAATTCCAAAATTATATTTCTTTTAAATAAAGTGTTCAAAATTCTATCATGCTCTTAATAACTATTTCACCTCCTCATTATTGAATTAATTTATTCCACGCACGAACACATTGTCCTTTCAGGATTTTTTTTAATCAAAAATCGGAGAGGTAAAAACAATGAAAAAAATACTATTAACATTCTTATTATTTGCGACAAGTTTACTTGCAGCAGATACTTACACAATAACAGTTCCAAATAGCGCAAGCGTTGAAGCTTACTGGACTATATTTAATTTTATGGCTGCTATTTTTAACAGCAACGATTATGTTGTAATGCTCAAGTTATTCGCATTGGTAGGTGGGTTTATTACTTTTGTAATGGTTACTGTTGGCTCAATGCAAGGTGAGAATGGTGGTAAAAATAGTGTCGGTTCATTTTTTGTACACATGATTTCAATTACTGCAATTTTAATGCTTGTATATAGTCATAAATCAAACGTAGTAATTAAAACAAATAATCTTGATAGTGTATATTACACTTCACCAGCAACTTCAACTACGACTTCAATGACAGGAACTGTAGTAGGAAATGTACCAACTATTTATGCTTATTTTGCTTCTGCTTTTAATACATTTGGCACAAATTTAACAAAATTATTTGACCAAGGGTTATCAAACGAAAACAGTAATTATGACAATACTGCTTATGCTAATGATTTAAGAGGTTCAATGAAAGTATTGGGAACGCAATTTGAAAATATGGACGTTCCAGCAGCTAATAAAATAAGCTCATTCTATGAAGATTGTATTCTTATTCCAGCAGCGCAAGAATCAGGAAGTACATTTATGAGTGAATTATATTCAAGTCCAAATATAAAAGAATTTATTACAAATAATATGTTAACTCCGATAAATGGCGTTCCAGTTGGAGACCATTTAATGTCGTATCAAAGCGGTACATATTTATGTCAAGAAATTTGGAGTCAAATTTTAAGTGCAGATATTCCAGTTTTAAAAGACAATTTACAAGCGGAATTAAAAGAGGTTGGATATGGAAGTGCTGAATTTATAACAGGTGTAACCAATATGCCACACTCTGATTTTGACGAAATAGCGATTCAAGCTGGTATGTTAAATATGGCTTCAAACGCTTCACAAAGAATGGCTTCAACGTCTGATTTAGCTTATTCAGCAGGTAAAACAAGAGCGCAATTCGTTCAAGACAACTTAGCGTCAGGTTACTATATGTCTTCAATGTTGCCACATATGCAAACGTTTATGAGAATGATTATCTATGGTTTATTTCCTTTTATTTTTGCTATTTCATTGCTCCCTGGCGGTTGGAAGATTTTAAGCTCATACGCCAAGGCTGCAATATGGATAGAAAGTTGGGCTCCAATGGCTGCAATATTAAATTATTTTATTATGAGCTACGGTGAAAGCTTTATAGCTGGACAACCAACTTACTATGAAGCTCAAAGAATGCTATCTGATACAGCTACATTAGCTGGTATGGCTGGTTATTTATATTTATCAATTCCAGCGTTAACATGGGGAATTATGCAAGGAAGTTTTTCAATGCTTCAAAATTTAGGCGGCGGTGTTGCTGCAAGATTACAAAGCAATACAGGCACACAGGCGTTGGCTCATGATTCAGGAAAATTAACTGAACAACAAATTTTAAGCAATAAACGTGGTGAAGCGGTTTCAATGGCTTCACTTGAAAACATGGACACTAAACACGCTGCATGGGATAGATCAGAAAAAATTGCGAGTAATGAAAATTTAGGCGCAGAAAGATTTATGAGAAAAACAGAATATGGAGTTAAAGCACCGTCTGCAAGTTTGGAAGCTAAATTACAACAAACTGGCGGGAAAATGGACGGAGTATTAAATATTGAATCACAATTTGGTGCAGGTACACTTGTTAAACAAAGAGGTGAATTAAATACAACTGGAAGCATGGAAACATTTGAAAAAACTGGTAATGCTGCTGGTGCTGAAAATAAAGCAATAGCTAAAACAGTTGATACACATGGTACAGATACTATGACGGATTCAAGCTCTTATGACAAAAACAAAACAATAGTGAACAATACAACTGAAGAAAAAGTTCTAAACGATAATTTCGGTGGTGTAAATAAAAATTTACAAAACATGAAAGAAATGGATACTTTCGGAAGCTTCGGAGGATTGAATCAAAAACTAATTCAAGTTGGTGGTTCAACAAAAGCAGCTGGTGAAGTTGTAGCAACTGTTGCAGGACAAACTTTTGCTGGTGATCGTGGTAGAACTGCTAACACAACTGAAAAAGATACATTCAACAAAGGTGTAGTTGACGCTACTGATATAAATGCACAATCAACAAATGTTGATAAATTTGGGAAAGCGGTTGTTCAAGATAATAAAACTCAACAACTAAATGAACAAACCATTGCTGATTCAACAAGATTTCAATTAATAAAAGAAACTCCTACGGGAACAGACAATTTTCATAAAACAGCTTCAACACAAAAATTCAAAACTGAAGAAAATCCAAATTTCTTGAGAGGTGATATGAACGGTGACGGAAAAGTTTCAGGGAAAGAAATTGATAAATTGGCGAATCTACAAACAACCGAAGCACAATTAAAAACTGTTGAACAAGCAATTGGACAAAAAGAAGATCAACAAATCGGTAAAGAATTGGAATCTGCTAAAGTAGCTCAAATTCAAGAAACAAAAGGTGACGTAAATAATATTACGTCTAATCCAGCTTTACAAAGAAAAGGATTAGCAAGAGGTGCGAAAGTTGCGATTGATAAAAATGTTAGTTCTTTTAATGGAAGAAAAGACATGAAAATCACTCAAGATTTAAAAGGTGAAGGGGTTCAAGGTGAAACATTGGCTCCAAAAGAAGTTTCAAAACAATTGAAAGACATTGCAGCAACTAAAAGTGAAGCTAATACATTAGGTTCAACTTTAAAAGAAGTTGTAGGTCAAACTCAAGAGATCAGAAACGGCGTTGTTGATAATTTGAAAAAACAATTCCCAAATAAATCAGAAAATGAAATAAATTCAATGGCTGATAAACAAATGTTTAACTATCTTGCGAATGGTGGAATTTTTGATAAAGATTTGACAAAACAAGCAGTTACAAGTGAAGTTAATGCTATCAAAGAAAAAGGAAGCGGTGATATAAAACACGCATTAGCAAAACAATTTAGTGCAAGAGAATTTGGTACTTTAAACAACTATAATCATTTAGTTAACTCAAAAAAGAGTGCTGAACAAAATGGAAATAAAGCTCAAGCAGCTGCATTAGATAAACAAATTAGAAGAATGGAATCAACCGTTGACATGAAGCAAATTCAAGATAAAGCAACAAAATTCATGAGCAGTGGTTCTGTTAAAAAAGTTGCAGAAGAAAATAACAGAAAAGTTCAGGACGTTTATAATAAATATGCAGCGTCAGGAGCAATTAAAGTATCTAAAAATGGAAAAGTTTCTTATCTGGACACTGAAGCAGCATTGAATAATTCAAGCGGAGATCAAAAAATTTATTTAACAAATAAAATCAAAGGTTCTCTTGACGGATTAAAAACAGCAACGAATGATATTAAAGGAAGACAAAGAGAATGGACTCAAGACATAACAGGAAACAAAGTAACTGATATTTCAAGAGCTACACAAGAATATAGCAATAATGGTAAATTCAATTATGACATTACATACGTTGCTTCTAAAAATGATTATGTAGATAAAGAAAATCTTGCAATCGCTTCAACTGGAATTGATTTAGGACTAAAAGTAGCACAAGCTGCACCAATGGCAAGAGGTGCAACAAAAGTTCACAAAGCTTCAAAAACAATTTTATCGAAAAAAGGCACTCCGACAGAATAATTAAAATGTGAAAAAGTAACATATATTTACTTTTTCACTAATATATATCAAATTAAATCAAATATATTTACATTTTACATTTTTTTAGATATAATTTAATATAACAGATAAATTCATAGTTGGAGGATAAAAACAATGAAAAAAATATTTAGAAAAATTGAGATTGGTAATGAATTGTATTCAACCACAATCTATTCACTATTAGCAGTAGAATTATTTTATACAGCTGTTATAAAAGGGAGTGCATTTTTTTTAGTTTTGGCAGGTTTGGCAGCTATTCCAGCACTTTATTTCATGTTTGTAGATACAGACGAATAGTGAGGATATTAACATGAAATCAAAACTAATTGAAAGAAAAGAAATTGCTGAATTGTTTGGAACAACAACGCAAAATCTTAGCGCAAAAGCAAAAGCAAAAAAAGATCAATATGACATTATTGAACTAGGTTCGATTTGCAAAAAATTCAATATCAACGAAGAGGATTTAGAAAATCTTTTAAAGACTAAAAAACTCTTTGAAACTTCTAATATTTCTTTTGAAGACTTTGAAACTCTTTTAAAAGCTAAAGAAATCTACAAAAACATTTAATAACCTTCTTTTTATTCCCAACTTCTTCTTATTACTTCTCAAATCAAAAATTGAGAGGTAAAAACAATGAAAAAAATATTTACGATAATACTCTCTGTACTTCTAATACAAAATTCTTATGCTGTTGTCAAAGTACCAACTTTAGCCAATAGCAATGGGACTGTTTCATGTGAAATAAACTCTGAATCAGATTATTTTCCAGTTGGAGACACAAGAGGAAACAATGTTTTAGCAAAAAGAGAAATAGTGCGTGAGTGTCAACTAACAATTACGGAACAAGGTGCTTGCAAAAAATGGGAAGTAAAAGAAGAGAAAAGAAGCTTATCACCTTCACAATATAACGCTTATGAATCCAAAAACTATACAGATTCATTGGGGTCATTATTAGCTGCATTAGGTGCTTACGATCAAATTGAACACCTATGGAGTGGCTGGAAAGGATATTGTGAAATAGGAACTAAATCAGATTTTAGCTGGGCTGAAGACCCAATGTTTTGGGCTTCAATGGCTGCAAGTTTAATTATGAGTGGAACCGAAAGTCCTGATTCATTTCTAACTGGAACTTCTGCCGAAGCAGCTACAACAAGTGCAGCGACGGCGACTGGTGAAACATTTAGTCAAGTTGCAGAATTCGCTGGAAAAGATTTCACAGAAAATATGACAGAAGAAGCAGCAAAACAATTTTTTAACAATGTTGGACGCTGCATGATAGCGTCGGGGTTTGAAGCTGCTTCAAATCTATATGAATTTTATAGTGAAGACGACGGTGGGAACTCACAATGTGACCCTGTAGACGAAATATGTCAAGAAGGAGCAGAAGCAACGGAAGAGTCTGAAATTATGACTATGGACGAAGTGCAATTTAATGATTTAGTAAATGAATTTGCAAGTCAAGAACCAACTGAAAATATTTATGATTTTGTTTATGTTATTCCTCCAAGTCCTGAAAACGGAATAGTTTCATTCAGAATGAAACATTCAAATGAAGTACCAAATGTTTCAAATTTTAGTTCTGAAGAAATGGAAAAGCTAAAAAACAAAATGAAAGAAATGAAAGTGTTGATTGCTATGGGTGTAACAGCTGTTAAATTAGCAGCGTGTACAACAGGAACAACAACAGCAAGTATTTCACCCTCAAGTGCAAGTGAAGACGATAGAGCCTCTATTCGTCAAGCTAGCGGTGCTGTAATTGATTTTGCTGCAAAGTTTATGGGTCCTTATGGTCCGATTATAGCGGCTGTATTAAAAATAGCCTTATACGTTGCAACGTCATATAAAAGTATTGATAGTTGTCATGACGAAGACGACGCTAAAGAAATTGGATTGCGCCATGAAAGAACCCAAAAATCTTTGAAGTTTAATTTATGTCATTTAACAAGCATAGAATGCGCCGAATATTCAATGTTAGTTGGAAAGCTAGGACAGAATACGTGTGTCCTCGACGGATACAATTATTGTTGTTACGATCAGATAATGTCTAAGATATTAGTTGAACAATTAAAAGCGCAATTAGGAAGAGATTGGACGCATTGTACAGGTATAAATATAAGAGACTTAAATTATGTTTCTTTTCAACAATGTTCAATTTCAGAAATGACAGACCCGTTGACATTCGACGGAGCGCACCAAATGTATAAACCGTCTGTTGCAACAACACATACGTCAATGAGCGAAGAAGCACCAGCACCAGTTGATACAACGCATATTGACCAAAATGACCCAAGAAACGCATTCCAATACAAATACCATTGTATTGATTTGACGGAATTTTTACAGTATTTAAACGCTCAAATGGGTGGTGAAATTTCAATGGAAGATTTTGAACAATATTGGAATGACATTACAGAACAAGACGTAAATCAAGGAGGAAACTTTTAAGGTTTCCTCGCTCTTTTTAAGAGTAATTTTGATAGCATACAAACAAAAAATGAAAAGAGAAAATAATATGGTTCAGCCAATATTTGATACAAATATAACTTTTGAAGAATTCTCGAAAAAAAATATATTTAAAGAAGTCAATTTAGCCTCTATTTATTTTGCTACAGGATCAATATATTCTTTAATCAAAGAAGTGCTTGAAAAACTACTTCAAAAAGACAAAAATAGATACATTAATGGTGTCATAACATTAAATTTAATTGAAACAATTGCAATATATATTGAGAATGGAAAATATAGGAATGAACTTTATGATTTAAAAATAAATCCAAAAATTACAATTTCAAAATTAGATAAAGATTTGTTTATATTACCAATCTTGTTTAATAAACAAGAAGGTATTTTTCATATATTTAAGACTTTAATAAAAGAAAAAAATATTATTGAATTTCAAAATAATTTTGATTTATACATAGAAGATATTTTAAAAGCTATGCGTATTACGGCACCAAAAGAAATGGAATTATTTCCCAAAAATAAAATTAGCGAATTGGATAATGATTTTTTTGACGAAACACAATATGATAGATTCAGATTAGTAAGTACTAAAAAAGGTTATTCATTATACAGAATGATTTCTCCAATAGAAAAAAGAGAAAAAACTTATAAACTTATTGAGTTTTCATATAAATATACAGTTAAGATTAAAAATATAGATAGTAATTTTATTTATATAAAGCAAGAAGGCTCAAATTTTTATGCAATAAGTATTGAAGATTTTGACAATGAAAAAGAAATTCATAATACTGTTATGAAAAGACTTAGCTTCTGTCAAAACTTGAGTGCAGAAAGAAAAGAAACTCTCATAAACTATTTCAAGTTTACTGCTGCAAAAAAATACAAAGATCAGTTTGAAAAATTAAATGAAAACAACAAAACTTTAATTGAATATTCTAAATTAAAAAATATAGAATTAACAGAAGAAGAAAAAGAATTTGCAAAGTTTGTTGTATTTGGCTGCACAGATAACAAATATCGTATATTTCGTTTATATTGCAATTTTATAAAAGAAATAAAAGATATTTTAATTGATATTGATATTGAATTGTCTGATTTAGACAGCTGAAAATTGCTCTAAAAACGATTTTTGTAATAAAACGACTCACAATCCATTAAATGTGATTTGAATCGTTTTAGATAGGTTTTTGTGATTGTGGGAATGATTTGCTATTAATCTGAATTCATTTCACTTATTTTTAGAAAATTTGATCTTAGAAAACTTCATTGTAAGAATATCTAATTCAGTTTTTAATGTATTGAATTTTAGTTTTTCAAGGTTTCTGCTTTTTCGTGCAATATCTCCCTTTAAGTAAGTACCAGTTTCAGAAGAAGTCATTTTATGACCTAAAAGAACTGATATATCAGACAATTCTTTTACGTCATTCTCATAAAGAGTTTGAGCAAAAAAATGTCTAAATGAGTGAAAACTAATGAGTTGTTTTTCTATTCGTTCTTCAGTGACAAATTTTGTTCTAAACTCGCCAAAAATTCCTGAGTATTTTTTTGAAAATTTGTCTATACCGTTGATTTTAACTTTTTGTAAATCAAACAAATAATCTTCTCTTGATTCAACATAGTTTATGAATTTTAAATTTTTAATCAAATATGTATGAATAGGTATTATCCTAACAGAATCAGAAGTTTTTACATAGCCGTTAATATCGAAACAATAATGTCCTTTATGCAAAACAATATCATTCTTTCTAAGTTTACATATCTCTTCTAACCGCATTCCTTGAAACATTGCTATAATTGGAATCCAAAAATGAGCAATATTTTCATTTATAAAGAAATTTTCTTCAATAAAAATGCGAAGCATAAGTTGTATTTCTTCTTGTGTAAATGCGTATCTTGATTGTACTGACTCACCAATCTCTTTTATTTGTTCTTTCCAAAAGTATTCTCTTTCAGTTGTTAGTGGATTTTTTTCAAGATAATTATTATCTACACAAAATTTAAAGAAATTACTAATAATTGTAAGCTTATTAAATAGGGTTGTTTCACTTTGAACATTTACTTGTTCATATTCTTTTATAACTAATTCATTTTCAGATAGACAGGTATCATAAACAAAATTTTCGTCTGCTTTAACATGAACGAAATCAGCAGTTTCTTCGTTTGTTTCAAAATAATAATGTTTAAAGTATTTCGAAATTTTTACATAATCGCTTTCAAAAGTTTTGCTGAAAACTGATTTTTTTGTAATACCTGCTGGAAAAAAAAGAAATGCTTGAAAAAAGTTATCATAATCTTCATTATCATATTCGTTTAAAGCCTCTTTTGCAGAGCAACCAAGAAGAATATTTAAAGAATGATCGAACATATAGCTTTCTCTTTTGTACCGCTTAACAACTGGTGCAGATTCTTTAAATTTTTGAACAACGTCTTCTTTTGAAATAAATTGGATTGTTTTTGTACCAAGCCTTTCGTCCAAAACCTTTTTTAATACTTCTTCAATTCCTCCACCAACACTATCGGTAGGTGCTTGTTGCTGTAGCATATAATCAGCACCGAAATAATCATTAGCTCTTTTGTTATCAACTTGCAAAAGCTTTGCTTCCGTTTTTATTAGTGTTTGAAGAAAGAATAATTTTTGTTCTTTTGTAATATTTCCATAAAAAGTTTTTAGTTCAGTAGTTGCCCTCGAAAGAATCCTTCGTCCGAATTCTAATGTTTGTCTTTCTGTTTTTCGTGCAGATATGTGTTCTTGCATTTCGGAAAGCCAATATTTTATAGCTTCAGGGTGTGAGCCGTCTGCTCCCTCATAGGTAAAGTGAGTATGACGATCTTGTTCTAACTTTGAGTATTCTACCAATGCAGCTTTTTTATACTCATTTAGTGCAGCTACAATTTCGTTAAATTGATTCACAACGTCTTCTTTCGTCAAATCTTGAATAAATAAAAAATAGTCATGTGATTTTAGCAGAAAAGAATTTGTGATTTTTTTTGCTACTTTCAGATTTTGAGTTTTCAGACTAAAAGAAAACAATTTTTTTGAATTTGGTATTTTTCGAGAAAATTTATAGTACCCAAGATCAGTTTTAAAAACATACTTCATAAGCAATCCAAGTTGTTTAAAAGTTGCTTTTTAGAAACCTAAAAGTTGCTTTTTTCCGATTCGGTAGATTTTTTAAGGAAGATTTTATTTTGGAAGTCCCTATTTTAGGGCTTTTCGAGGAATTCGTGGTACCAGTGGGCGGACTCGAACCGCCACATATTGCTATACCGGATTTTGAATCCGGCGTGTCTACCATTTCACCACACTGGCATGTGTTTGAAGAGATGGAATTATAGGTTGCCTTTGCT
>Ga0172379_10002179_pt1 | contig 35721 bp, 38 predicted proteins | sample GrowelOW334metaG_FD_119756 | JGI IMG/M metagenome (GOLD analysis project Ga0172379, IMG submission 119756) | Groundwater microbial communities from an aquifer near a municipal landfill in Southern Ontario, Canada - Groundwater well OW334 metaG | ecosystem: Environmental > Aquatic > Deep... | reverse complement strand
TTCATCTCATTCTGTACTAAAAGCAAATGTCTTTTTTTAAACGTTTATCCACTTTATTTCCTTCTTTGACGGGTATTTAATTCAACTCTCAAATTTTATCATTAATTGTGTAGAAAGGTATGATCAAGATTTACTTTTCGAAGTATTAGGTCTGTTTTATGGTGAGGCAGGGCATTGATTATAGTCTCATCTTTTCCAAAAAGCAGTATTGCCCCAAGCGTAAAGCCCTCTTGGTTTGTGGTTTTATCTACCTTGTAAAGCCCAGAGCTTTTAAGAAGCTCAAAATCACTCAAGCCTTCCCATGGGTGAGTATCTGCTCTTCTGTTTGTTGCTACTATTCGCATACGTTTGATAAGCTCTAAGTCAAAATCATCCATGGTCGCATAAGGAAATATCTTGTCTTCTGTGTGAATATCTTGTTTGAAAAGATAGAGCTTTGCTATGTTTGCATTTTGCCCTGTTATGTTTATATCGCTATCGTTGTTTCTGTCAAATATTTTGCCATTTAAGCTATGTACTGATTTACTCATAGGTACATGGATATACAAAATCTTTTTATTTTCTATCTCTATCGTTTGAATGTTTAGATACAAAGGTGAGCTAAACTTTTGAGGGTTGTTAATGGTTGTCACAAAATCTTTTTTTATGCTCTCAATAGCCGTTTCATCTACTCCTGTTATTGTCCCATCATCTTTTACACCTAAAAGTATGTCTCCACCAGCACGATTTGAAAACGCGCAAACTGTTTCATAGACATCTTTGTTGAGTTGCGTTTTTGACTCTTTAAATTCCACAGTTAAGGTTTCACCGTTTGAGATAATGGATTTGATGGTTTCTATTGTTTTAAGCATTTGTACTTACATTTTTCATTTGCGTATCTGCTTCATACCCTTCCAACTCAGCCTGCAGCACTTCATATTCTCTTTTTTTAGACGCTACAAACTTGCGTGTGAGTGCTATTTTTTCTTTTATCCCCGCATCTGTGAGGAGGTAGCGGTAACTTACTTTTTTTTCGGAGCTTAAAAAGCGTTCGCCTTTAAGAACATAGTTGACCTTGCCCACGCTGTAGCCAATCTCACAAGAAAGGGAGCGTTGAGAGGTAATAGCCTCCGCCCGTCGTAACATGACTAGTTCTAACTCTTCATCACTCAAGTTCGTTACCTTTTGTTTTTAAAAAATGTTCGAAACTCTACAGTGTTCAAACTTTGATGTCGGTTAAACGCAGTTGGTTCTTTGCGTAAAGTCATTGCAACTTCTCCAAAATAACCAATGAAGCACTATCCATTTTATTAAATGCAAAGACTTTGTTTCCTAAATCTTTCAAGCTAGCACCTATGTGGTATATCTCACTATTGTCTATGATGAGAAATCTATCATGGAAACTTTTACTCGATTTTAGTTCTATGTTTTTATACTGTTTTTTATATTTATCATAGTCAAGTTGTAGATGTTTGTTTATGGATTGGGTATAGATTGTAAATCTTATATTTGGGTATTTGCTACATAGTGTAAAGATAGAATGGTCTATATAGTTGTCAATCAGAACTACTTCATTTTGAGCACTTTCTAGTAAATTATTTACAAATATATACGCATCAAAAATTTGTCCATCGTAAAAGATGCCTTGTTCTAGTTCTAAAGTGCTGTTTTTTATGTGAGATTTTACCTCTTGCATATCACTTTCAAGGTTTGACAATCTTTGTTCTGTAATTTTATGAGTGTTTATAGCATATCCATTTATTATGTACTCTTTTAAAACAGAAGTTGCCCATTGGCGGAATTTTGTGGCTTTAAATGAACTTACTCTATAACCCACAGAGATAATTGCATCAAGACTATAATGCTTTATAGTTCTTTTTACTTTTCTGCTGCCCTCATGGCGAACTATCGAGAAATCCTCGGTAGTTGAATTTTCATTTAGTTCTTGCTCTTTATATATGTTTTTTCAGTGCAAACTGACATTATCTGCACTTGTATCAAAAAGTTCTGATATTTGAGATTGACTAAGCCAAATAGTTTCATGTTCAACCGAAACAGCTAGTTCTATCTCACCGTCGTTGTATTTGATTGGTTCGTTCATCTGATTTCCCATTCAAACGCCGATTGACAGATGAGGGTAAGATCATCATACTTTGGAGTCCAGTTCATCTTTGTTCTTATGGCTGTGTTGTCAGATAGTAGCATCGCAAGATCACCTAAAAATTTAAATTCTTGTAGTGTTGTTATCATAAACTTTTTCCTTGCATTTGCATATCTGTTTCATACACTTCCAACTCAGCTTGCAATGTTTCGTACTCTCTTTTTTTAGACTCTACAAACTTGCGTGTAAGAGCGATTTTTTCTTTTATCCCTGCATCTGTGAGGAGGTAGCGGTAGCTTACTTTTTTCTCGGAGTTTAAAAAGCGTTCGCCTTTAAGAACATAATTGACCTTGCCCACACTGCAGCCGTTCTAGCTCTTCATTATTCAAGTTTGTTATATTTTGTATTTTTAAAATGTTCAGAATTTTACAGTGTTCAAACTTTGATGTCGGTTAAACGCAGTCATCGCTTACTAAGTTGATTAAATTCGCCCTCTTAAAATAAGGCGAATTCAATTATTTTATAAAAACATTCAAAGCTTTTAAGAGAACTAAAACTACTCCAGCACCGCCGATATACCATCTCATTGTGCTTATGATAGTATCTTGCATTTTGACTTGAGCTTGTTCAAACTTGGTCTCAAGCCCTGAAAATCTATGTTCCAATGCCAGAACACTTGCGGTTACTTCATTGAGCTTATCATCTCGATAAGCATATCATCAACTCGTGTTTTGTTCAGCACCTACTTCTCTACTTTTTGATAAAAATAATTCGTCGCTTCCACAAACCCATCGATACTGCCGCAATCGAAACGTTTTCCCTCGAACTTGTACGCCAAGACTTTGCCTTGCTTCGCTAACGTCAAAAGGGCATCAGTGATCTGAATTTCTCCCCCTTTGCCAGGTGGTGTTGTTTCGAGCACTTCGAAAATTTCAGGGATGAGGATATACCGTCCGATGATCGCGAAGTTACTCGGGGCATCTTTGGGATCTGGTTTTTCTACCATGTCATATACTTTGTACAAATTGTGCTCAACAAGTTCTCCGGCTATGACACCGTATTTGTTGGTATCCTCTTGAGGGACTTCTTCGATGGCAACGATACAGCAATCGGGATAGTTGCCATGGATCTCTATCATTTGGGTGAGGACGGATTTACCACTATTATTGTCACACAAATCATCTGCCAATACAACGGCAAAAGGTTCATCCCCTATGAGTGTTTCTCCTGTGAGGATAGCATGTCCCAATCCCTTCATCTCTACTTGTCGTGTGTAAGAAAACGTGCAACGATCAATAATATCACGAATATCGGCAAGCATTTTTTCTTTGCTTGTCCCCTTGATTTGATGTTCTAATTCATAACTCACATCAAAGTGATCTTCGATTGATCGTTTACCACGCCCTGTTACAATCGCCATGGTATTCATACCGGCGGATATAGCTTCTTCTACACCATACTGAAGCAAAGGCTTGGTCAGTACAGGGAGCATCTCTTTTGGGATTGCTTTGGTCGCTGGGAGGAATCGTGTTCCGTAACCGGCTGCTGGGAATAGACATTTTTTGATTTTATTACTTTTCATTTAGTGTTCCTCTATAGTTCATATCCATTAGGATTTGACGATTGCCATCTCCAACTATCTTCACACATCTCATCAATAGTTCGGGTGGCACTCCAACCCAGTGTTTTTTCTGCATAGCTAGGATCTGCAAAACATTTTGCTATATCTCCTGCTCGTCTTTCCACTATTTTATAAGGAACTTTTTTGCCCGATGCTTTTTCAAAAGCTGCTACCATTTCTAATACTGAGTAGCCCTTACCTGTTCCAAGATTTACGGTGAGAACATCGTGTATATCTGCTATCTTTTGAAGCGCTTTTACATGTCCTTGAGCCAAATCAACAACGTGTATGTAGTCTCTCACGCCTGTACCATCTTCGGTATCATAATCTCCACCAAACACACTTAAAACGTCACGCTTTCCGACAGCTGTTTGCGCTATAAATGGCATAAGATTGTTGGGGATCCCATTGGGATCTTCACCTATGGTTCCAGACTTATGAGCCCCTACTGGATTGAAATATCGTAGAAGTACTATTTTGAACTCATTATCACTGATATATACGTCTCTTAGTATCTCTTCGATAAAAAGTTTACTTCTTCCGTATGGGTTGGTGGCACTAAGGGGGAAGTCTTCTTGAATCGGTGTCGTATGGGGATCGCCATAAACCGTTGCCGATGAGCTAAAGACGATTTTTTTGCAGTTATATTCTTTCATAACGTCGAGAAGCACTAGCGTACCGTTTACGTTGTTATCATAATATTTGAGAGGCTCATTTACTGATTCACCCACCGCTTTCAACCCTGCAAAATGTATCACTGAGTCTATGAGATAAGAGGCAAATAGTTTTTTTAACGCAACTTTGTCTCGAATGTCACCCTCTTCAAATTGTATACTTTTACCGATAATCGCTTCAACACGCTTGAGAGCTTCTAATGAGGAGTTGCATAGGTTATCATACACCACAAAAGTATACCCTGCTTCATCCAGCGCAATAAGAGTATGCGAACCTATGTATCCAGCACCACCTGTGATAAGTATATTTGATTTTTGCATTCGGTCTTCCCCTCACTCTCCAACTTTGTTTCATGATGTTAATAAACATTGATGGTGTATTTTGCCTAATTCAGACTTTGGATCGGCTTTTAGTGATCAGAATTTCGTTTAGTGTTTGGGCTAAAAATTGATATAATCGCACTATGCTTACTTTTAAAACCCTTTTTCAGATGATGCTCCGCTACAAACGCCAGCTTTTATGGGGAAATCTCATTGCCATCCTCGCGACGCTGATCTCGATTCCCGTTCCTTTGCTTATCCCTCTTATGGTCGATGAAGTGCTTCTCAAAAAAGGAGGAATTGTCACACGAACGATTGATTGGCTGACCCCTTTTCATGAACCATTGCTCTATATCGGAATTGTTCTTGCGGTGACGATTGGATTGCGATTTTTCTTTTTTCTCCTGAGCGTCGTATCACAGCGTTTTTTTATCACCCTTTCTCAAGAACTCAGTTTTGCTATTCGTGTTCAAGCATTGGAGCATCTCAAGCATGTCTCTATGAGCGCATACGAACGACTAGGAAGTGGGAAGGTTATCACCCACCTCATCACCGATATTGATACCATTGAACAGTTCATAGGAAGCGCCCTTTCCAAACTCGTCGTCTCTGTAGCAACGCTTATCGGAGTGGCTGTCGTGCTCATTTGGATCAATCCCCTCTTTGGTATTTTGATTTTGATCTTTCAGCCGATGGTTATGATCGTAACACGGAAAATCTCAGGACGGGTAGGACTTCTCAAAAAAGAGCAAAATCGTACTATCGGTGAACTCTCGGATACGTTGACACAAATGTGTGACTTGTTCGGACAAATCCGTGCTAGCAATAAAGAAGATCGTTTTGTAGGAAATGCAATCACCCAATCACAACGTCTCAAACAAAGTGCTAGCGAGTATGGGATCAAAGCACTCTTTGGTGAGAAATATTCTTATACCCTTTTTCTCAGTGGATTTGAGATTTTTCGTGCACTGGGACTGGTAATGGTTCTTTATTCCGATCTCTCTATTGGGCTGATGTTTGGAATTTTCGGCTATTTATGGTTTATGATGACCCCTGTCCAAGAGTTGCTCTCACTTCAATATGCCTACGCTAATGCAAAAAATGCCCTTTCACGGCTCAATGAACTTCTATCCCTTCCGTTGGAGCCCAAAAGCCCTGAGCAACCTGCCGTTCTTTGTGACTCAACGGCTCTCTCTATCGAAACAAAAGATTTGGTGTTTGGATACGATGAAAACGAACCTGTCCTCAAAGGGGTCAATATCTCCATCAAAGCAGGAGCCAAAGTTGCTATCATCGGAGCAAGCGGAAGCGGCAAAAGTACCCTTTCTCAACTACTAGTCGGATTTTATCCCCCTACGTCAGGGACGATTGAGTATAACGGGGTGGAGGTTCACAAAATCGGATTTGCTTCTATCCGCAATGAAGTGTTTGTCGTCTTGCAACAACCCCTTATGTTCAATGAAACCTTGCGTTTTAATCTAACGATGGGGGATGAAATCAGCGATGAAAAAATATTTGAAGCATTACGGATTGCCCAGCTTGAAGATTTTGTACAAACCTTGCCACTAGCTCTTGAGACACAAGTGGGGAAATTCGGTATCCGCCTCTCAGGAGGTCAACGCCAACGTCTCTCAATAGCCCGTATGGTCCTTGCTAATCCCAAAGTCGTTATCTTCGATGAATCCACCTCTGCACTGGATGTTCATACTGAGAGTGCCTTGTTTGAAGCACTTCGTACGTTTTTAAATGAAAAAACCGTCATTATCATCGCCCATCGTCTAAGCACCGTTACCCGCGCCGATTATATGTATGTTCTTGCCAATGGACGTATTGTGGAACATGGGACGCGTGAAGAGCTTGAATTGTTGGAAGGAAGTTTCCATGCCTTTGCCCACCACCAACGATAAAATCATAAAACACACGTATTTTCTACGATGGGTAGCTGTCGTTTCACTGGCTTTGAGTACGTGGCTCTTCCTCCCCTTTCTAAAAAGCTTTACGGTTGCGTTGCTGTTGGCAATGGCGTTTTATCCTATCCATGAGATACTGCAATTACAGCTCAAGCAACACAATCGCCTCGAAAAAATAGCGTCGATACTATCCGCAGCACTTATCACCCTTGGGCTATCTGTGATTATCTTTTTGCCGATTACCCTATTTGTGTATCGTCTACTTGACCATCCTACGGCTATCATTAATGAAATTCGACAAATAGGAGGGGGTATCAATACCCTAAGTGCTCATTTACCGTCGTATATTCAATGGCTCAAAGATCCGCTTGATTCCCTTATTCTACAAGCAAAATTGCACAATACTGAAATCATCGCTTTTTTGGTGGGATGGATTCAAAATGGGCTGACCATGTTTCTCTCTATGCTTGGGGAAATGGTGATGATTATCATTTTTTTCTTCTTTCTACTCTGGTATGGTCGCACTTTAAATCTATTTTTACTCCCTATCGTCCCACTCGCTCGCGATATAAAACGAGGCTTCTTGAAAGATATGACCCAAATAACAGCCGTCGTATTTTACACATTGGTCGGAGTGATGATCGCTCAAGGGTTGGCGTTCGGAATTTTTATCGCTTTTTTTCAAGGGTATAATCCTCTCTTGCTTGGGTTTTTGACGGCTTTCTCGGCTATTATCCCTATTGTGGGGACGGCACTGGTTTGGGTTCCCGTCGCACTAGATGAATACTTGCAAGGACATATTTTTAACGCTGTTTTGATTTCCCTTTATTCATGGGCGATGATGGCATTTTTTATTGATAATATTGTAAAGCTGATTATTTTAAACTTTGTTAATCGTACTATCGGCAACGGTGAGAACCGTATCAATGAGTTTGTTATCTTTTTTGCTATTGTAGGGGGATTGGCGACATTCGGATTTTGGGGAATTATCCTAGGCCCTGCTATTGTTGCTTTTACGATTACAACATTGAGGGCACTAAGAAGATGATTATGCTTTGAGGGCTTGTACCTCATCACGCAAACGGTTGAGCTCTTCCATAATAGATTCAATCTCATTCGACTTCTCGGTCGTATTATCGCCACTATGAGTGTAACGGTTAATCGTTGATTGAAGCGTATTAGCTAACTCATCAAGTTTCCCTTTAGCACCATCAATAAGGGCATGGTGATCAAAATGAATATTGTCTTCAAGATCATGAATTTTATCAATAATTTCATCTTGATGTTTGATAGCAAAGTATGTTGCTACACCTCCAACGACAGCTCCTAACAAAAGGCTTAGTGCATTGTTTTGATTCATGGTATTTCTCCTGTGATTAGTTTGATTCTTTTTTGAAAATTTTCGACACGGTACCGATAAGCCAAGAACCCAATGTCACTTTGGCAATGCCACTGGATATTTTCAAGACCACATCATGCACTTCATTGAGCGTTAACGCCATCTTGACGGAGAGAAATTTAAGCTCAGCTTGCACGTACGCCATACACTCATTAAACTGATTAATGCTTTTACGTACTTCAAAACTCACATGAACCACTACAATCGTAATAATAACCATACACACGGCAATAATACCCACAAAAAAAGTTATTAAACTGCTCTCCATTCCCATATCCCTTAACTATCTGTATCGACAATACTACTCTAATAATTCTTAACTTTATCTATAAACATCAGCAAAAAATATTAACTCATAGAATCCATACTAACCAATAAATCATCCATTTTGGAATCAACCGTACCAACATAGCTAGTAAGATCCACCATTTCATCCATATTTTGATTGAGTGCTTCGCTATTATCGTTGATAGCTTGAATCAAAATATTAATTGTTGCCGATATTTCTGCAAGGCTTTTTTGCGTTCGTTCCGCAAGTTTACGCACCTCATCCGCTACAACCGCGAATCCACGTCCATGCTCACCTGCTCGAGCAGCTTCGATGGCTGCATTCAAGGCGAGAAGATTGGTTTGATCGGCTATATCACCAATCGCTACCAAAATAGTTTTGGTATCCTGCGCATTTCCAACCAAAGATCGAAGATTTATGGAAAGGTCGTGCTCTTTGTCGGCAACGTTTTGAATGCGGTCAACGGTAATGGTAATCATTTCATTAAGTTCCACAAATTTAGTGGATCGAATCTCCTCAATCGTAGCTTTGAGCCTTTTTGTATTGTTGTTAAGAATTTCTTTGGCTTCGTTATTTTGATATTCCATTGATTGCAATGCGGCGGCAAGATCATTGATCCTATCTAACATTTGTCCCATTTTACCCTCGATTTTGACATCCAATCGAGTTGAAAAAGCCCCCTTCCCTAATGCCTCTAATACATGGATTGCACTATCAATATTCTTCTCCGTAGAATCCAACATATGATTCATGGTTTTACGAAGCAAATGGACATGAGGCGTTTTCGAATCACTCCCTACACGGCACATATAATGTCCTTGACGAACCTTGTCAGCTAAAAGTACCATTTCTCCTGCGACTAAAGTATCCTGCAATAACATGGTTTCGTGCGCTTTTGCCAGTGCATTAATTTTCTCTTCTGAACTTCCGTATTTGGCTTGCATAGGTGACAAACGGTTGCGTTTAAATTGCATAAGCTGCAAAAAATCATCCAGTTGTTTGTTGAGTGCTGATTCTCCCTCTGGCGCACTTGTTGCTGTCCATATTGAGACAAATAGCATCACGACCAACGCCGCTACTAAAACACCCATACTTTGAGTGAGCATTCCCACGAGAATACCGCTCAATGCTACCCCTGCTAAAACCATTATTTTTATTGTGTTATTCATTCTATCCTCCTTATCGCATTGTTTTGTAAAGGCGTTGTGCTTCTTCTATCTCATCTGTTGATGCTTTTCGACGACATGACATAAAACCACCCTGCCCATCTCCACACGCAATATTAGGATAAACCATCGCATATACCCAATAATACCCACCACTTTTCGTCGAATTCTTCACATACCCTGTCCATATTTGTCCACTTTTGGCAGTAGTCCAAAGATCTTTAAAAGCGGCTTTTGGCATATCTGGATGACGGACAATATTATGCTGTTTTCCAACCAATTCTTCGAGAGTGTAACCTGCAATTTTGCAAAAATCTTCATTTGCAAAAAGAATATTTCCTTTTTCGTCCGTTTGCGATACCAAAAAATCAGTGTCTTTTAAAACCAGCTCTTTACTCATACTTGCACCTTATAATAAAATTAAAATCTTCTTATTTCCGAAATACTATACCTATATTTCTATTAAATATCACTCCATTTCGTAAATTACTACCTAGCCAAATCAAACCAATAACTATAAATGTTTTATTCAAGCAAAATAAAGTAACACTTTTAGTGGTATAATCTAATTCTATATAATCTATCAAAGGTCTCATAATGAAACTCTCATCACATGAAGAAGGGCTTCTTCTGAGCATAGTTTTACCTGTATTAGCTCCATTTGTTACTCTTCTTATTCAGACTTTTTTTTGGCAATATTTTCAGCCTTACGTATGGTTTCTCTTTTATCCAACGGTATTTTTTATGGCATGGATTGGAGGAATGCGTGGGGCATTGATTTCATCAGTTATTAGTGCTTCTATTGTCTTGTGGTTTTTTATGCCTCCGACGCATAGTTTTGATAAAGATAATTTTTCTGCGTATATGTCAGTATTTGTGTTTATCATGTTGGGATACGCACTTGGGCTAGTCCAGCAAAAGCTCAAAAGAACCTATCGTGCACTCGAAAATGAAGTTGGATTACGGGAAAGTATTATTCAAGCTTTGCCTGATCTCGTTTGGTTAAAAGATTGTGAGGGTGTTTACCTTTTTTGTAATAACCGCTTCGAAGATTTTTTTGGTGCTTCAGAGGCAAAAATCATCGGTAAAACTGATTATGATTTTGTCGATAGCAAACTGGCAGATTCTTTCCGAGAACATGACAAAATGGCAATGCACAAAAATACACCATCCGTCAATGATGAATGGATTACTTTTACCCATGACAATCATCGTGAACTTGTAGAGACAATCAAAACAGCTGTATATAATGACAAAAAGAAATTAATAGGTGTTCTAGGCGTTGCGCACGATATTACGGATAGACTAAAATCGGAAGAGAAGCTCCGTGAGAGTGCCAAAATCCTTCAAAGCATTCTTGAAACTACCCTTGATGGATTCTGGAGTGTTGACTATCAAGGAAATTTGGTAGATGTTAATTCGACGTATTGCCAGCAGTCAGGGTATACAAAAGAAGAGCTTCTTGCACTGCAAATATCTCAACTGGATGCAATTCATAGTCCCTTAAAGATTGAAGAAAATATGAAAATGATCATTGAGCAAAAACACACTCAATTTGAAACCAAACATCGTCGTAAAGACGGATCAATTTGGGATGTTGAAATTAGTATCACAATCTTTGATATTTCAGGCGGGCGGTTTTTCGCATTTCTAAGGGACATCACTCAGCGTAAAAAAATGGAAGAGGCTCTACTGCAAAGTGAGAAGATGCTAATGATCAACTCACGCCAAGCCGCAATGGGAGAGATGATCTCAATGATTGCGCACCAATGGCGGCAACCGCTCAATGTTATGGGACTAGCAATTGCCAATGTCCAAACAAAGCAAGCACTTAACCTCCTCTCCCCCACGGAGCTTGAGGATAAGTTTGATATTATTTCCAGTAATATTTCCTATATGTCAAACACGATTGATGATTTTAGAGATTTTTTCAAGCCAGATCAATCCAAAGAGCAGATAACGATAGAGGATGTTATCACAAGTGCGTTGGATATTGTTGGTAAAGCATTTAAGAATGAGAATATCACCATAACGGTACACAATAACACGCATCGCTCTTTACTGCTTTACAAGAACAAATTGATACAGGTAATACTCAATCTTTTAAATAATGCTAGATACATCTTAATTTCAAAAAAAATCAAAGATGCTGCTATTTCCATAACTGTTTATGAAACCGAAGAGGAGGTAACGATTAGTATTTGCGATAATGGCGGAGGGATTTCCAAAAAAAGTCTAGCTCATCTTGGGGAACCCTATTTTACAACCAAAGAGCTCAATGGGACGGGCTTAGGACTCTATATAGGTAGGACTATCCTAGAAAAATATTTTGCAGGAACACTCACGTGGCACAATGAAAAAGAGGGAGCCTGTTTTATAATTACAATAAGGGAAAAATTGTCTCTTAAAGCCCTTTAAGTTTTAGAGTCCGCTTGGACACCCACCCCCAATTTTATACTGCGAAAGCTCCATCCCTCTCACATCCATTACATGAACAGCGCACGCCAAACACGGGTCGAAGGAATGGATAACGCGAAGCACTTCTAATGGAGCAGAGGGATCGGAGAGTTTGAGACCGATTAATGACTCTTCATACGCACCTCGACTGTTTCTGGTATCTTTGGGAGAAGCGTTCCACGTTGTGGGGACGACCGCTTGATAGTTGGCGACTTTTGCGTCTTCAATTCGGACAAAATGACCCAATACCCCGCGCGGTACTTCGAAAAGTCCTCTCCCCCTTGCCTCTTGTGGCAGCTCTTCAAAAATATACTTCGTCCATGTTGTCTCATCGTAGTATTTGATATTTTCGATCAAATCACTCATCATATCGAACAAATAGTCGCAACAAATTTGCGCTTCAACGGCTCGTGCGGCATTTCGCCCTACTGTGGTGGAAAAATCAATCAGTTCCATCCCCGTTTTGGTCATAAACCGCTCCATATAAGGGAGTATGATAGGAGACTTTTTGGCAACTCCGATACACATCCGTGCCAATGGCCCTACCTCCATCACGGCACCATCGTAACGGGGTGCTTTTACCCACGTATATTTTCCCTCACTTTTGAGCGTTCCATCATCATTGAGGTCGGTGTAGAAGGGGGTCGTCTCCCCCTCGTACGGTGAGAGTGGTACATCATTCTCATACCATGAACGCGATGCCTCTTCGGTAATTTTCGATTCATCAAAGGGCTCGATGTTCTCAAAGTCGTGCCCTCTCACAATACCGCTTTCAAAAAGTTCATGCCCATCACCAAAACGGTATCCACCACATCCCATAAAGTTTCCGCTTGCACGCCCTTCGCCCACATCAATCGATTCGCGATACCCATCAACGATCATCATCATATCGGGGATATACGCACGCTCGATAAACTCTCGAACTTCTTTGATAATAAAGAGAAAATCATTCAACCGTTGAGGGTTGAGCATATCCGCAACGCTCGTCACCCCTCCAACAACAAGGTTTTGAGGATGAGGGGTTTTGCCTGCGAAAAGTGCAACGGCTTTGGAAAGGTTGCGCTGAAGGGTCAACGCTTCAAGATAGTGGTTCATATGGACAAGATTTTGCTCAGGAGTCAATTTATAGGCACTGTGCCCCCAATATCCGTTCGCAAAAAGTCCCAATCGCCCCGCTTTGACAAAACTGCCTAGCTTCTCTTGAACACTCTGTAAGTGCTCTGGTGAATTTCGGTACGGATGGTCACACCACTGTTTGGCTTCCGCCGATGCTTTGATACAATCGGCATTCAATGCACTGGTAATATCCACAAAATCAAGAGAATGGAGATGATAATAGTGGACAATATGATCTTGGACGAATAGCGATAAGGTCACTAGATTTCGGATAATCTCGGCATTTTTTGGAATCGTAATACCGTACGCATCTTCCACCGCACTAATGGAGGCGCGATAATGGACATTCGTACACACTCCGCATATCCGTTGGGCAATCAGCCCCACATCTCTAGGGTCACGCCCTTTTAGAATCGTCTCAATCCCTCGAAACAGTTGCCCCGATGCCCATGCTTCACGAATGATATTCTCCTCGTCTATCTCCACTTCGATTCGCAAGTGCCCCTCGATGCGGGTGATAGGATCAATTACAATTTTTCGATTACTCATTTGGCTTCTCCTGTAATGGTCGTTGATTGGCATACTCATCAAATGCGATTTTTCCCTGACCACACCCAAAACATCCGTGTCCTGCTTGTACGGGCCAACTCGTCCCCTCATTGAACTTCACGAGAGAACAATTGAGATCGGCATGCGGGCCTTTGCACCCCATTTGAAAGAGACACCACCCTTTTTTTGCCCCATCGTCGCCCCATTCGAGAACAAATTCATCGGCGTCATAATGCCCTCTACGTTCGCAGTTATCATGTACCCGAAATCCATACGCCCATTCGGGACGATTTTTCGCGTCCAGTTTGGGGAACTCATCGAACATAATATAGTGCAAGAGTGTCCCCACAATATTGATCGGATTCGTGGGGCATCCAGGGAGGTTAACAATATCAGATCTGCCCAACGCTTCAGCAACTCCCACTGCACCCGTCGGATTGGGCGCGGCAGCAACAACACCGCCATCGTATGCGCATGAGCCCACCGCCATCACCGCCAACGCATTGGCAGAAACACGACGAAGCAGTTCCAATCCCGTTTCCCCTTTGGCTCCGATGCGTAGAAATTTCCCATCCAGACCCAACGGCACAGCTCCCTCAACGATCAGAAGATATTTCCCCGCATCGTTGGCGATGATAGAATCCAATGCCATCTCAGATTGATCTCCTGAAGCTGCCATGAGCAATTCGTGATAATCCAATGAGATGTATTTGAGAATCAGATCATCGACACTTGGGTGAGCCGATTTGATAAACGCTTCCGAATTTCCACTGCAATCAGAGAGCTCAAGCCAAATAATGGGAATTTTATTGAGTTGTGTCACCCCCTCTTTCACTACCTCTTCGAAATCGGGATGCAAGTGCATGGAGGCGGTAATCATCGACACCCAATGATTAAACTCATGGTTCAAATCAAACGAAGTGATTGCCTCCTCAAAGTTTTCTGTACTGAGTTGATTCTTCGCATGAAGTCGGTTGTATTTCTCGATTCGGGCACGGATGGTGGCAAGTTTCGCCTCTTTTGCCGCTGCTTCTCGTTCTTGTTTCAGTCGTGCTGCTTCGATGGGATCAACGGGGGTAGCTGTGATAATGGAGCAAATATCCTGCTTGCACCGTCCGCACGTTCGCCCTGCTTTGGAGTACGCTTTCAACTCAGCGAATGAAGTGACCGAATTTTCTTGGATAATCTCCACCAACTCCTGCTCATGCACCCCTTCACAGCTGCATATTAATCGCCCCTTTTCAGACATCAAACGATTTGAGTAGAGATATGCCGCATCAATGGGAGAATCATTTTCAATCAGTTTTTTCAATGCAAGAAGATCAATATTCGTATTAATCCCGATAAACCGCTTCAGCCGATCACCATTGACAATATACTGATCGATTCGATTTTCATGAGAGATAAGAATCGTCTCATTTTCACTATCTTTGGGATTAAAATCGGGAGAACTGACATCGGCAAATAAAAATGACCCCACTTTGAGCCCATCAATAGAGACCTCTTCGGTAAAGTTGGCTTCTTTTCCCAACACATTGGCAATGGCTACGTCAGCTTGAATACTACACTCTTTGACCCGTCCTGCAATAAATCCACCCTCTCGTAACTGTGCCGCTTCACCGACACAATAAATATCAGGATTGGAGGTTTGCATCGTCTCATCGACCAAAATCCCCTTATCACATTCGAGAGATTCACGCGCAAAAGCAATATTAGGATCAATCCCAACACCGAAAATAATAAACGGATTATCAATCACCCCTTGCTTGGTCAAAACTCTGGTAATCGTATTGCCCTCAACCTCTTTGTCAACAATCTGATCGTTAAATCGGATATGCACTCGGCTGTCCGCTTCGAAAATACTCCTTATCAACTCCAGCGCCTCACGACTAATCACCTCGGAGTAGAGATAGTTTTTTCGCACCAGTAGCGTAATATTTTTAGGGGCATCGCTACGCATCAACGTATCAAGCAACTCCAATGCGATAGGGCCAGCCCCCACGATAATGACATTTTTCCCTATCATCCCCTGCGCAATGACTTCACAATCTCTCTGTGAGCGAAACGTTGCTGCATTTTCAATATCTGCGATATTAAACAAGGTTTTAGGAAGTGAGCCTGTTGCAATGATAAGTTTGTCGTAATGAAATGCAGAATGTTGTGAAAAAACTCTCTTTGATTCCGAGTCAATCGCCGTAATTTTTTGATTTAGCTCCAATCGCACGTTGGGGTGAAGCTCAAGGGTAATGGAATCGACACAGTTACAATCCTCTACTAGCTTACATAAATGGATGCGATCGTAGGGAGGATGTTGCTCTTCGGAGACGATAAGAAGTTCCAAGTCGGGAGCTTGTTCTAAGAGGGTATTTGCCAAATAGACAGCGGCAATGCCACCGCCAACAATTACGATACGCATAGGGGTTCCTCACTTTTTATCTTTGGTTTGGGTGTTTTTTTCGCTGCTGCATAGGTCTCACGGCTTTTTTTGCACGCCTCTTCCCATACAAACCACCCTTCATTCGCACCATCCTCTTTGACCGCCCATCGCTGTTTCGTTTCACTTTGCCACAATGCTTCATCGGGTTTAGGACACGCACGAATACATTCACCGCAATAAATACATAACCACGGATTGTAGCGGTACTCTTTTTCTCCGCTCTCTTTTTGAAAGAAAAGTATCGCTCCGGGAGGACACACCTTCTCACATTTATCGCAATAGATACATGCTTCATGGTCGTGTTCGATCAATCCACGATACCCACTTGGCAAGGTAATCTCTTGAGCAGGGTAGTTGATCGTACGAACGGGTTTAAAAAGATTTTTAAATGCTTCGAGGATTGCTTTAAACATCTTTGCCCCCTATTTTGCCGTACACGACATACACGGATCAAACGAGGCAAGGATGGCAGGGGCATCGGCATATTGCGACCCCTTAAACACCTCCATCATCGCTGGAATCCCTGAAAAGGTGGGAGTCTTAATGCGAACTCGTTCAAGAATATTCGTCCCATTCCCCCGCACGAGATAAAAAAGTTCCCCCCGAGGTGCCTCAATACGGATAATATCTTCTCCCTTGGGCTTGCCTTTTACTTTCTCTTGGATCTCTCCTACGGGAAGATTATCGACAATATTTTGGCACATAGTAATGGAGTTAACAATCTCCCGAAGTCGGACAAAGTTACGAGCATGAATATCCCCCGTCGACTCCAAAATCATCGTATATCCCAATGCTTCGTAAGGGAAATCACTCGTCTCAGCGCGAACATCGGTCGCCAAACCCGATGCACGAGCCAACGGTCCAAGGGCATTATACGTATAGGCATCTTCTAAACTCAACACCCCTACCCCTTTGTATTTGAGAGAAAGCGACCAGTTATTATCGAATAATCCCGTTAATATCTCCATCTTTTCGGAGAGAATCGTGAGGTTTTTGCGTACCAAATCACAAAGATCCGAGGTCAAATCACGGTTCACCCCCCCAATAGAGATATAATCAAACTGAACACGGTTACCGCTAATCGCCTCTTGAACCTCCATCACCAATTCCCGATCCCCCATAATCTGCATAAAAAGGGCTTCAAATCCAGCATTCTCCGCTGTGTGGGCGAGGCAAAGCATATGGGAATGGATGCGGTCAAGCTCCACCATCAACATCCGTAAGTATTTGATCCGATCATTCGCCACATATCCCAACAGTTTTTCAACCGCCAACGTATACGAGAGGGAGTGGGTAATGGCGCAAAGTCCACAAACGCGCGCAACAACATACCCCACTTGTTTGAACTCAAAACTGCGGGTACACGCCAGCTCAACCCCACGGTGAACAAATCCTACATCAGCATCAACCCCGATAATTTTTTCATTTTCGCACTCAAACTTGAATCGAATCGGTTCAAGTAATGAAATATGTTGAGAACCTAGAGGGATATGAATCGTCTTTTTCACGCTTCACCCCTTAAAGGATGTTGGAGAGAGTCCTCATCGAGATAAAGCCCTTTTTGCGTCCCCTCCACTGTTAATCCGAACATATCGACAATCTCCCGTTCCCCCATAATACTAGAGGGGATAAGGGCCACGAGAGAGGGGATAGGTATCTCATAATCACTAAGGGCATAATAGATGACAACCTCATCTTTGACCCCGTATTTGGAAAAAATCCATTGTAGTTCAATTTTTCCCTCCCCTAAATCAATACCGTTGACACTCAAGAAATGCCATTCTTTGGGTTTATAAAAAGCCTCTATATCCGAGAGGAGCGTGGGGAGTGTGGTTTCAATTTTCGTCATTATGTACCTTTTTTGCCATATTAAGGCGACTGAGTTTGTTACCAATTGTCTCGATTGCACCGAAAAGTTTGAATGGTTTTTCGATCTCTTTACTCTTAGCTTCGAGAATTTCTAACGCTTTCACCAATCCATCAATGATAAGTTGAGGCGAGGAGGCACATCCAGGGACATAGACATCAACGGGGATATAGCGGTCAATCCCATCTTCTGTATTGACCATCCCCCGAAATACTCCCCCCGTTGCCGTACACGATCCCACGGCTACAACAACCTTGGGTTCAGGGATTTGAGTATAAAGCTCAACAAGACGTTCACGAGAACGATACGTAACAGGACCCGTCACCAAAAATATATCGGACTGCTTCGGATTTCCCGTATTAATCACCCCAAACCGTTCTAAATCAAACTTCGGTGCCAATGATGCCAGAATTTCAATGTCGCACCCGTTACAACTTCCTGCGTTATAGTGCAAAATCCACGGTGATTTTTTACGAAACGTGGTAAAGAATTTCATAACAGAACCCCCACAAGATTGATAATGGCTAAACTCATCGCCACACCATAAACGATTTTGAGCATATCCGCCGTATGGACACGGGCGGTCGCATTATCGACAAGATTTACCACTAAAAATGTTCCTGCTACCAAAACAGCCCCAAGCCAGTACGACTCACCACCAAAAAGGAAAACAAAACTATAGATGAAGATATATTCAAGAAAACGGGACATATAGAGAAATTCGTAAAAAACGCCACTGTACTCAATCTCGATCCCCCCAACAATCTCCTGATGCGCTTCTCCTACATCGAAAGGAGATTTTTTCACTTTAATAGGGACGATAATCAACAGTGCGACAAAAAGCAGTGGTAATTGATGCCAGTAACCGCCCCCTTGAAGAATCGTCGATATTTCAAAACTCCCCGAAATTAGATAAAAGCCAACCGCCACCACGATCAATATAGGCTCATACGCCACCACCATCAACAATTCACGATTCGAACCCAAATGGGAATAAACTGAGAGAACACTATACCCCGCAAGGATAAGGAGGATTTGGGCAAAGAGGTGTAAGAAGATGATAGTGAGGAGATTCCACCCCAAAAAGATCGCCGCGATGGTAAACCACAATACCAAGAAATGGGCAACCGCCAACAAGGCATGGGGAGCGTGTATTATCAATGTTCGCTTATCGAGAAGCTTAAACATATCATAAAAAGGTTGTAACAAAGGGGGTCCTTGACGACGTTGCATCCGTGCTCTCAATACTCGCTCCCCTCCGTAAATCAATCCACCCAACAACGGTGCTAGTAGTATCCATATCCACGTCATGATAAAACTCCAATAAAGGCTACTGCGACAAATAACATTCCAAAACTCCAGTAAATCATTTGCCGTACTCGTATCGACGGTTCATAATAGACCAATGCCGCATCGAAAAGCTCTTTCTCACCGCAATGGTAGGGTTGAATACGATCATACTGTTCCATCCTTGTCACCATAGAGGGCAAGAGAATCACCACTAAAAGAGGCAGTGCCAGCCACGCGATAAAGAGATTCTTTTGGAGTAGTATAAATCCAAGACTTACCGCAATACTGTACAGAGTAAGCAACCACAATGGGATACTAAAACCATACGGTAAATATTCTTTCTCAGAGGGGTGAATATCGCAAGGGGACGAGAGAATCGCGGAGGCAACTTTGAAATACAGTAATACCAGCAAGGCACTCCCAATGACAAGAGATAACACCACAATCAACAAAATAGGACGTTCCCGAAGAAGCGAGGAAATCGACGTTATCGCCAAAAGTTTTCCCATAAAAAGACCAAAAGGGGGCAACGTCAATGAGACAAATCCAAAGAGGATAAAGCCCACTGTTTTAGGAGCTCTATGCACCAGTCCTTTCATCTCCTCGATACTTTTAACATGATACTGTTTTTCCAATACCCCCGCACTAAGAAACAGCAACGCTTTTGAGAGGGCATGAAACACCATTAGTACCATCGCAAGCGTCATACTCTCTTTCGTTCCTATCGCTGCCAATGCCATCATCAGACCCAACAGTGCCACAGTGGAATACCCCAATATCTCTTTAAAAACAAAACGTGACAATGCTAGATACGACGCTGCTACAAACACAAGAGCCCCCATCACGCTAAAGAAATTTCCTAAAAGTGTAGCCCCCAATACAGGTGCTAATTTCAAAATAAGATACGGAGCGATCTTCACCATCGTCGCTGAATGAAGCATCGCACTCACAGGCGTAGGGGCAACCATCGCCCCCAATAACCACCCTTCAAAAGGTAATGATGCCCCTTTCACCAGTGCCGACATAGCAAGCAACGCCACCGTAAAAAGAACCATCCCCCCCGAACTCTTCAGCAAGGTATCAAACATTACGGTTCCAAACCCTTCAATCGCGACCAATGCTGCGACTAAAATTACAACGCCACCGATTTGATTCATCCACAATGCTTTAAGTCCGTTAGCGCGACTAAGCGGATCATTACGAAAGGAGATCAACAGATACGATGCCAATGTTGTCATTTCAAAAAGGAGAAAGAAAAGGAGAATCGAATTGGCACAAACAATAAGGTTCATAATGGAGATAAAAAGGAGAAGTCCCGCGATGAACAGACTTTTTTTAGTCGCAGATACAGCCTCATCGCGCATATAACGAACCGCATAAAGGACGATAATTCCCCCCACACCATTGATAATCAAAAACATAAATTTAGAGAGGTTATCGACGACGATCTCCGCTGATCCTGCTATTGGGGCAATAGATTCTACATATCCATATAAAAGCAGTTGCACCACGGAGAGGAGGATTACGTTACCACTTTTAAACTTTATCCCTTGATAGAGAAAATAAAGCAACAAAATAATATCCGCAACAACAACCAAAAGATTCATAATGTGGGAAAGCTGAAATGTCACTATTTCAGGAGAACTATAAAGCAAAAAAGCACTCGCAGAGAGTATCACCAAAACAGAAGCGCTGATAAAATAGTGCACCCGTTCAAATGGAAGTAATAACGTAAAAACGGAAGCAATAATTGGAAGTAAAAAAAGCGTTAACATAATCCCCATTTCACACCCCTATTCATAAAAAGATACCGAATTTTACACTGCAAACCTATATCCTTAACCCTCTATTACACTATTACGACCTAATTCTTTGGCTTTGTACAAAGCATTGTCTACCCGCTGAATCAATCCCAGCCCATTTTCATTACTACGAACGCAAGCTACTCCAAAACTGGCTGTTTTTCTCCCAATTCGAGGAAATGAGTACGAAGCAATAGCCAAACGCAATTTTTCAGCTAATTGGGCAGCTTCACTAAGAGTATTCTGCGTGCAAATAATCATAAATTCTTCACCACCCCAGCGTCCAAGGGTATCGGTTGACCTAATATTAGATTTTAAAATCTGCGCCAACTCAATAAGAACCATATCCCCAGTTAAATGTCCATATAGATCATTCACCTCTTTGAAATAATCAATATCAATCATAATTACACTCATAGGTGTTCCATAACGCCCAAAACGGTTCAGCTCTTTGTCTAAAATTTTATCAAGATATCCTCGATTATAGAGTTGTGTTAATTGATCCGTTATCGAAAGCTCTTCTGCATATTTTTTATTGGTAATATTTTGTTGAATACTACGATAGCCTACTGTAGTTCCCTCTTCATTGAGAATAGCTTCAACATTCATAAGCACCCAATAAATACTTCCATCTTTGGCTTTGTTTTTAATCTCCCCCGACCAGACTTTACCCGTATGAAGATATTTCCAAAACTCTTGTAAGATGGAAGATGGTGTATCGGGGTGGCGAACGATATTATGATCTTTTCCAATCAGCTCTTCTTTCGTATACCCTGAAATTTCACAAAATGCTTTACTCACATAGGTAATAACACCCTTTAAATCAGTCGCTGAAATAATGACATACTTATCCGTCATCATTTGTTGCTCTTCCAACGCACGCGTACGCTTAACTACCATTAGTTTGAGTTTACGGCTAATAATAATAAAAATAATCGCCACGATTATGATAAAAGCAAGTAAAACTAATGTTATATAAAAATATCGAACATCAATTTGATGTTTTTCATAAGGATTCCAAATCAACCCTTCAATAGCTCGATCGATATCCGATTTATTGGCTTTATTCATCGCTCGATAAATTTCGGCAATGCGGTAAAAACGTTGAGGATTGGTATAACCAATATCGACCATGGAGGGCATCATCATATTTTCACTGATTTGTGCTTCATATTTCAAATGGTCCACGGAGCTTTTTGCATTATATTTTTGACGTAGTACCGCAATGGTCTCATCTCGATTGGCTAAAGCATACCTCCAACCTCGAATGGATGCTTCTAAAAATCGTTTGGCGCGATCAGGGTGCTCTGCAAGCTCTTTTTCCGTAGAAAATAAGTTGTCACCGTAAAAATCAATACCATAGTTAAGAGGATTGATAATCGTAATAGGAATATTTTTCTCTTTCATCAAAAAAGGCTGATCACTCGAATAGGCACTCATAACATCTACTTCATGACGAATAAATGCTCCATTGCTAAAATCAAGTGGCACATATGTATATTCCGAAGCGGCTATATTGGAATCTTCTAACATAGCAAGCAAGGGAGCGTCATCAACCCCTTTTTGATAAGAGATTTTTTTCCCTTTCATCTCAAACGGACTTACAATTCCAGAATCTTTATGCGCAATAAATATAAGGGGACTATGCTGAAAAATAGAAGCCATAATTTGAACGGGTTTGCCCTCAGCACGATAAAGGAGCAAGGCAGAATCAGCAATACCATATTCTGCATTACCTTTAACAACTTGTTCAATGTTATTTTTTTGAGGGTCACGCTCAATGATTGTTACATCCAGCCCCACTTCCTTATAAAACCCTTTTTCCAATGCCATATAGTAGCCTGCAAATTGAAAAGAGCTAAACCATTTGAGTTGAAGCCGTATTTTTTCTGTCGATGATTCTGCCCAAATTGATGATGAAATCACTATCGAGAGAAGGAACAATCGTATTACAATTTTCATACCCACCCTTAGACAACTTTATAATGCGCATTTTACTTTATATGCCATGAGAAATCTATTAACTCGACAACACCCCATCAAAGGCTAGTCCAAAACCTTTTTCGCTAAAATACAAAAAATATTTCACAAGGTGTCACTTATGCTCGTCGCTCCCAGTATCCTCTCAGCCGATTTCGGTAATTTAGAACGTGATGTCCGTGCCATTTGTGATGCGGGGTGTGATTTTGTCCATGTGGATGTAATGGATGGGCATTTTGTCCCCAATATGACACTAGGGCCTGTTGTGGTATCGGCTATTGCTAAAGCGGCTACAAAACCCCTTGATATTCATCTTATGGTTCAAAACAATACTTTTTTTGTTGATCTCTTCGCTCCACTAAAACCTGAATTTATCTCCTTTCACATCGAAGAGGAAAAAAATCCACACCGCTTAGTGCAATATATCCGATCATTGGGGATTAAACCTGCCGTTGTTCTCAATCCCCACACTCCAGCGGAAGCAATCGAATATCTTTTAGAGGATTTGGATATGGTACTCGTTATGTCTGTTAATCCTGGATTTGGGGGTCAAAAATTCATCCCAACCGTGGTCGAAAAAATCCAACGTCTCAAAGTATTGCGTGATCGAATCAACCCCAACTGTCTCATCGAAATTGATGGTGGTGTAGGAAGTTCTAATATCCAAATGCTAGCCAGCGCAGGGGTCGATGTGTGCGTGGCGGGGAGCTACGTTTTTACAGCTGACGATTATAAAACCGCGATTGACAGCCTTCACGTATGAGGGTCAAAATCTGCGGTATCACCAATCTTGAAGATGCCCTCCATGCTATAGAAGCGGGAGCTGATGCCTTGGGATTTGTCTTTTATCCTGACTCTCCCCGTTATATCGCTCCCGAAGATGCCAAAAAAATCATTGCTAAACTTCCCCCTTTTATTGAAAAAGTTGCCCTTTTCGTCCATGAAACCCCCGAAACTATTCGTCAAATTTGCTTAGAGACAGGATGTACCCTTGCCCAGATTCATTTTGAGGTAACGGATGATTTTTATGACACTTTACATTTCCCCGCCCTCAAAGTCATTCGTGCCAAAAATAAAGAAGATGTTCTGAAATACTCCAATGAGTACCGTCTCGTTGATGCCTATTGTGATGTTTTTGGCGGAGCTGGAAAAAGGCTCAATATTGAATGGTTTGAGGGAATTGATTGTTCAAAAATTATTTTGGCAGGGGGACTTGATCCTCAAAATGTCGCAACACTGCAACCGTATGGTTTTTATGGGGTCGATGTTAGCAGTGGTGTAGAAGTGTCAAAAGGGAAAAAAGATCCTCAAAAAGTTAAAAATTTTATTCAAAGTGCACACAGATGAATCCATTGGATCAAAAAATACTCAATCGTCTATCCAAGCACGGTATCCCCAAAGAAGAGTTTGAACGATTAATCGATGACGATCTGGATTTGGAGATACTTCGTGCACAGGGGATGAATCTTATTCTTCATAATAAAAGCTATAAATTCCAGACTGCACTAAGCTCTATCGACGATACCCTCTTTTGCATCATTGATGTTGAAACCAACGGCTCCAAAACAGATCATCATCAAATCATTGAAATTGGTGCGGTAAAGTTTCAAAATGGCAAAATTATTGACACCTACGAAAGTCTCGTCCATTGCACCGAAATATCCGATGCGATTGCTGAGATTACAGGAATCAGCGTCGAACAAACCCTTGATGCTCCCCATCTTTCACACGTAATGTCTGAAGTTCGTCTTTTCTTGGGTGATGCTATTTTCGTGGGTCATGCCGCAAAATTTGATTACAACTTTGTCTCTGCCATGATGGAGCGTGTTGGGTTAGGGGGACTTTTGAATCGACAGTTGTGTACTATTGATTTGGCAGAGCGAACATTTGAGTCTGAACGGTATGGGTTGGCCTATCTTAATGATATGTATGACCTACACACCGACGCAACCCATCATCGCGCCCTCTCCGATGCTATTACGACAACAAAGCTTTTAGAGCAAGTGCTCCCAATGATTCCAAATACTATTAAAACAGCCGAAGAACTGATTGCCTTTTCAAAAGAGGCTACACGAATGAAGCGGTTAAAACCGACAAAAGAAGTTATGAGTTAATTTACCGTTCGCCCGCAAGGGTGTCGAAGGGTCTATTCATGGTTCGACAGGGCTCACCACGAACGAATTTATTCGCTAAATTTACCCACCCCAATAAGGCGATTGTAGCGTTGTTCAAGACGCTCACTATCACTAAGCTTTCGTAAAGACGCTACTTGTGAGAGAAAGTACTCTTTGACTGCATTAGCAGCCCCTACTTTATCACGATGGGCTCCAATCAGTGGTTCGTCGATTATATCATCAATCAAATCCAACTCTTTGAGATCCGCACTCGTAATTTTTAATGCTTTCGTTGCCGCTTCTACTTTACTAGGATCATTCCACAAAATCGCCGAACACCCCTCAGGAGAAATAACACTAAAAACAGAATAACGCATCATAGCAAGACGATCAGCAACACCGATTGCCAATGCTCCACCACTTCCACCCTCGCCAATAACAACAGAAATACTAATGGTGTTAAGAGTCGAAAGCTCAAGTAAATTACGGGCGATTGCTTCACTTTGATTGCGTTCTTCAGCACCCAGACCTGGATAAGCACCCGGAGTATCAATAAGCATCAAGAGAGGAATCTGAAATTTTTCCGCCATTTTTGCCATACGCAATGCTTTACGATACCCCTCAGGATTGGGCATACCAAAATTACGCTTTAGCTTATTCTTAGTACCTCGCCCTTTTTGTTCACCAATAATCATTACTCTCTCAGTCCCGATGGTTCCAAGGTAACAAATAATAGCAAGATCATCCCGAAAATGGCGATCGCCATGAAGCTCATATTTTTTATCAAAAAGAAGATTAACGTAATCAAGGGCATACGGACGGTCTTGGTGACGCGCAAGTTGAAGCTCTTGGTAGGGAGAAAGGTTTGTGTAGGTCTGATGAACTTCTTTGTCTAAATCCTTCTTGAGGATTGTAACGGCATGATGATCGTAGCGAATCTCCGCTGCAATAATCTCCTCTTGGATTTGGCAAATTTTTTGTTCAAAATCAAGATAAGTAGCCAAAGGTAAGCCTTAGATCTTTCTGAAAATAACAACACCATTGGTGCCGCCAAATCCAAAAGAGTTGCTCATAACTACATTCAATTCTGCCGCTCTCGCAACATTAGGGACAACATCCAAATCACAATCAGGATCAGGGGTGTCGTAGTTGATCGTTGGAGGAATAATACCATCACGCATTGCCATAATACTGATAATCGCTTCAATACCACCCGCAGCACCTAGACAGTGACCTGTTTGCCCTTTTGTTGAACTAATCGGAGGACAATTCTCAGCTGATCCAAATGTTGCTTTGGTTGCCATTGTCTCATACCAGTCATTGTATTTCGTACTCGTGCCGTGAGCATTGATATAATCAACTTTTGGCTGACCTGCCATCTTCATTGCCGCTTTCATCGCGCGCGCCGCACCCTCACCACCGGGAGCTGGCGTTGTGATATGGTTCGCATCACCACTCTCTCCAAATCCTATAAGTTCTGCATAAATACGTGCACCACGTGCTATTGCGCTCTCATACTCTTCAAGTACCAATGCAGCAGCACCCTCACCCATAACAAATCCAGTACGATCCGCATCAAAAGGACGAGACGCTTTTTTAGGTTCATCATTACGAGTAGAGAGGGCTTTCATTGCGGCAAATCCACCGATACCAACACCACAAATTGCTGATTCTGCAGCAACAACAAGCATCTGATCTGCACCACCAATCATAATTGTTTTCGCTGCTTCATTAATCCCGTGAGTTCCCGCAGCACATGCGGTTACACTTGAAAGGTTTGGACCTTTGAGTCCGTGTTCGATAGAGACGAAACCACCCAACATATTGACCAGTGCTGAGGGGATAAAGAAAGGAGAGATACGGCGAGGTCCCTTTGTTTCCAATATAATCGAACTTGCTTCAATAGCAGCTAGTCCACCAATACCAGCTGCGGCACTGATACCAAAACGATCTTTGTCTATGTCGTCATTAAGGTTGGCATCTGCCATCGCTTCTTGCGCTGCTTTGAGCCCGAAGTGAATGAAACGATCCGCTTTTTTGACCTCTTTTGGGTGCATTACTGTTGCGGGATCAAATCCTTTGACTTCTCCTGCAATCTGTACACTTTGCAGTGATGCGTCGAAGATAGTAATCATATCAATACCACATTCGCCATCGCAAATCGCTTTAAACGAACTCTCTTTATCGTGTCCTAATGCGTTAATCATCCCCATACCGGTTACTACTACTCTTTTCACATTTTCTCCTGCATCTCAATGGTCTTAATAGTAGGCTCCGCAAAGCCAACACTTAAAATCATCGCTCCAAGGCAACTGCCTCGAAACATGAATGATTACTTTTTGCCTTCGATGTAATTGATTACATCTTGAACCGTTTGGATTTTTTCTGCTTCATCATCAGGAATTTCGATATCGAATTTCTCTTCAAGAGCCATTACCAATTCAACAACATCAAGGCTGTCAGCACCAAGATCTTCTACGAATTTAGAATCCGCTTTTACTTCATCTGGGTTTACGCTGAGTTGCTCAACCACTACTTCTTTAATGTCTTCTAAAAGTGCCATAATAGCTCCTGTTCATATGAATAAAATCGTAAAATTATAACACATTTAACTTAAGAGGGGAAATAACCCTCTTAAAATACGGTTACATGGACATTCCACCGTTAACTTTGAGCGTTTCACCCGTGATATAGCTGGCATGATCGCTCAATAAGAATGCAGTTGCTTCCGCTACTTCTGTAGCGTTACCAAAACGAGCCATTGGAATTTTAGCGGTAAAGGCTGCTTTTACTTCCTCTTTGAGTTCATCAGTCATATCGGTCGCTATGAAACCGGGGGTAATACAGTTATAGCGAATACCGCTGGTTGCTGCTTCGATGGCGAAACTTTTTGTCATCGCAATCATCCCCCCCTTAGAGGCTGCATAATTGGTTTGACCTGCATTTCCTGTTTCACCAACGATGGATGCCATATTAACAACGCTTCCAAATTTTTGTTTGCGCATCGCTTTCATCGCCTCACGACACCCGATAAATGCTGACGTTAGATTTGCATCCAGTACACTCGTAAACTCTTCGACTTTCATGCGCATTGCCAACTTATCGTTCGTGATCCCTGCATTATTGACCAAATACGACAATGCCCCATCGGAATCAACAATCGTTTTAATCGCATCTATAAACGCTGCTTCATCACTCACATCAAACCCGATTACCGCTGCATTTCCGCCCGCCGCTTCAATTTGTGCTTTAACCGCATCAGCAGCCTCTGCACCACTGCGATAGTTGATCCATACTTTGAGACCATACCCCGCCAATACTTTTGCTACTTCCGCCCCGATTCCTCGGCTTGAACCGGTTACTAATACATTTTTACCTGTAAATTTCATGCTTTCTCCTTTAAATAAGTGGTAAATCCATCTCAGAAGGGATTTCAATTCCCATAAGTTGTAAAACAGTAGGTGCAATATTATTCAGCGCACCAACGTGCACCGCATCAACTCCATCCGCCATCACAAAACACCATACTTTACCAACCGTATGATTAGTAAGTACATTCCCCGCATCATCACGCATCTCTTCACAATTACCATGATCAGAGGTAATAACCAGCGCATAACCATTTTGTTGAGCCGCTTCAACAATACGTCCCAATTGCTCATCCACCGCTTCAACTGCTTTCGTTGCTGCTTCAAAATTACCCGTATGTCCTACCATATCACCATTGGCGAAGTTGACTACGATAAAATCGAGTCCCTCCTCCATTGCTGTTACGACGACATCACCTACTTGGGGAGCAGACATTTGAGGCTGCATATCGTACGTTTTCACTTGAGGACTTGGGATCATCACTCGCGTTTCGTTTTGATAGGGTTCTTCAATACCACCATTAAAGAAAAAAGTGACGTGGGCATATTTTTCCGTCTCTGCTGTATGAAGCTGTCGCTTACCTACACGCGATATTACTTCTGAAAGGGTATTAGCAGGGGCATCTTTGGGAAACAAAACAGGATAAGGAAAGTTTTTATCGTACTGCGTTATCGTTGCCAAATGAGTAGGAATAAAGGCTCTCTCAAATCCTTGAAATTGTGAATCACCCAACGCTGCTGCAAGTTCGCGCATTCGATCACTTCGGAAATTGAGGGTTAAAACAGCATCTCCCTCTTGGAATCCTTCGTAACCATTAAAGGCACTTGGGAGGATAAATTCATCCTTTTCCCCTTTTGCATACGAATTTTCAATATAATCAGCAACACTTTGATCACTTTTTGGATGAGCGCATACAATAGCCTCGTACCCTTTTTGAACTCGATCCCAACGATTATCTCTATCCATCGCGTAAAAACGTCCACCCAACGAGCCTATTTTAATATTAGAACGTCCGTGTGCTTTAATTGTATTCAAAAAATGGATTGCTGACGTAGGAGAGACATCCCGTCCATCAGTAATAAGATGAAGCCATACTTCCTTCCCCTCATCCGCTGCAATCTCTGAAACACCTATCAAATGATCAATATGAGAATGAACACCTCCATCACTGAGAAGAGCTATCAAATGAAGCCTATTACTTGTTTTTAATAAAGATGCAAATATTTCATTGCGTTCAAAACTTCCATCCTCTAAGGCAAGTGATATTTTGACCAAATCTTGATACAACACACGACCACTTCCGATAGACATATGTCCTACTTCAGAATTCCCCATTTGCCCCTCAGGCAATCCTACACTTAGACCAAAGGTATCAATAAGGGAGTGTGGAACTGTCGCAAATAGATGATCGTACGTCGGTTTATGTGCGGCATGAAATGCGTTAAACGTATGCTTTGGTGAATATCCAATTCCATCCGTAATGACCAAAACAGTTTTTTGATTCATTTTGTCTCCTGATTAACCAAACTTTTGGAGGATTATATTAAAATGTCACTTGCTTTACAATTTTGTCGTCAAAAGAGTCTTTTAATGTTATATTGGTTTCATCACTCCTTCGGTATTAATATTCTTCAATACATCACGGTTCGTGCAGGGCTCGCTTTTTTTATCGGGTTACTTTTCACCCTTTTTCTTATGCCCCGTTTTATCGCATGGGCTCAACGCTCTGCCAAAGTCCAACCCATCAATGAATATGTCAGTGCCCATCAAGGCAAAGCTAAAACACCAACGATGGGGGGAATCGTTTTTATAACCTCCACGATACTTTCCTCACTTCTTACGGTCAATATTATGAACCCATTTGCCATCGGCGGTTTACTGACACTCGTTTTTTATGGCTATATTGGCTTTACCGATGACTGGGGTAAAATCCGTGGCGGTGACAATCTAGCAGGGCTTAGTGCACGTGCCAAACTTACTCTTCAACTTGTATTTGGGCTTGCAATTGGTATTTTTCTGATTTATGTAGCGAAACTTGATACAGGGTTTTACCTCCCTTTCGTCAAATCCAGCCTTTTTGATATGGGACTTTTTAGCATTGGGTTTTGGGTTCTTGTGATCATTGCCACTTCCAATGCTGTCAATCTCACGGATGGGCTTGATGGTTTGGCAACTGTCCCCTCTATTTTTGCTCTACTATCGCTAAGTGTCATTGTCTATATCGTCGGGAATGCTTCTCTCGCCCACTATCTCATTATGCCCAAAATTCCTGCTGGGGAAGTCGTCGTTATTGCCAGTGCTCTTGTCGGTTCCCTTGTAGGCTTTTTATGGTTTAACTGCCATCCTGCCCAAGTCTTTATGGGAGACAGCGGTTCCCTCACCCTCGGAGCATTTATCGCTTATATGGCAATCATCGGTAAAAGCGAAATTTTGCTTATCCTTATAGGATTTATTTTCGTCATTGAAACCGTCTCGGTCATCTTGCAAGTAGGAAGCTACAAACTCCGTAAAAAAAGGGTTTTCTTAATGGCACCCATCCACCACCACTTTGAGATGAAGCAATGGGCAGAGAACAAAATTATCGTCCGATTTTGGATTATCGCGTTGCTGTCTAATATCCTTGCACTTATTACCCTCAAAATTCGATAGAAAAGAAGGATTATGACCATTGAACTTAATAACATCGGAATGATAAAAGAGGCTATCGTTAAGATTGATGGACTTACGGTAATCGCTGGGGAAAATGATACAGGAAAGAGTAGTTTATCTAAGGTTTTATATACACTTATTCAAAGTATTCGTTGGGCTAGTAATATTCATCCAACAGATGATAAAAATTATGTATCTCAATTTAATAATTATAAAAACAAGTTGTTTGAAAATCAGATTTCAATGAATGGAGATATTAAATTTTATTATGATAATAATATAACATTTAAATATAAAATTGGACATGACACTTGTACAAAATTTACAAAGTCTTCTGAATTTCAAAATGAATTGTCAAAATTATATAGTCCACTTTTTATAGAAACACCCTTTGTTTGGAATTTAAGCAGAACATTAACAACGATTAATTCAAATCATAACCTGTTCTCAGATATAGATTTTAAAATACCATTCATGATGGAAAATTTATTTTCCGCACTGAATACAGAAACAAAAAGTAAAGTAGAGTTAAATCTAAACATTCAAAATATCATTAATGGTAAATTCAATAAAAGAGAATTCGGTGATTTTTATTTTGAACGAGATGATAAAGAGTACAAGCTTACAAACGTTGCAATGGGGATAAAATACTTTGGATTATTTCAAGTTTTAGAAAAGAATGGGCATTTTTACGATGGACAAATCCTAATTTTAGATGAACCCGAAGTGCATCTACACCCAAAATGGCAACTTAAAATGGCGGAAATCATCGTTGAATTGGTGAAAAGTGGGGTGAAAGTTTTGGTCAATTCGCATAGTCCCTATATGATAGAAGCACTCAAACGCTATAGCGAAGTGGAAGAAATTGAGAATAAAACGAACTTTTATTTGGCGGAAGAGGGATATATTACCGAGCAAGAGAGTCTTGAAAACATCTTTGAAAAATTGGCTTTGCCTATGAGAGAATTAAAAAAACTTAAAATGGATCGATATTTAAATGATTGAAAAATCTTTATCTAAATTAAGTTATGATAAAAGTAATAAATTCATTGTGTGTAATTATGATAACGTTTTTATAGATTTGGATGATAGTAAAGGTATTTTACAAAAAGCTCAATCACCAAATTCACCTGATATGCTTTATATTAATGATGAGAAAAAAGAGATGTGGTTTGTAGAATTTAAGTCTAGTAACCAAAAATCTTTAGACGCTACAAAAGAAAAAGTGAAATTAAGAAAAAAGATTTTTGCAGGGCTTTTTTTGACGTATGAACTTTTTTGTGAGAAAAGTTGCAATTATAAAGATTATGATAAATTTTATTTTATTACTTATAATAAAGAACAAAAAACAAGCTTTGAAGATGAACTACTAAATGATTTTGATAGTTCAAGCCAACGAAATATAGAATTTGGTTTAGAAGATTTAAGACCACAATTTGTAAAAGATATTTTTACGGAAGATTGCGAAGAGCTAAAAAAGCTTTTCCAAAAGAGATTTAATATAGTATTTAAAAAGGATTTACAATGAATATCGCCTGTTTCGGCTACGGAAAAACCACCCGTGCAATTGCTAAACGTTTAGGTTCTTGTACCTTTTTTGATGACAAAGTCACCAAGCCATTTGTAGATGAAGAAGGGAATACCCTTCAACCAATCAGTGAATTTGACAGCCGCAACTTTACCCATGAAATCCCTTCCCCTGGATTTCCTCCCTCACATCCGCTTATTCAAAAGGCAACCCATCTTATTAGTGAATACGATTTTTTTGCCCCTCAAATGCCTTTTTCGATTTGGATCAGCGGAACGAATGGTAAAACAACGACAACCCAAATGATGGAGCACCTCTTAAGCGACAAAGGGGCGATCAGTGGCGGAAATATTGGTACACCCCTTGCCGATATGTCAAGTGATGCTCCTATCTGGATTTTAGAAACCAGTTCTTTTAGTATGCACTACAATCAAATTGCCAAACCAAATATCTACGCACTGCTTCCCATCACCCCCGATCATGTCAGCTGGCATGGGAGTATGGAAGCCTATTTTGACGCTAAACTCAAACCACTTAGCATGATGAAAGAGGGTGAAGCCATTATTTTGCCCAAAATGTTTGCCGATGTCCCAACCAATGGTTTTAAAATTCTCTATGAGAATGAAAATGATTTAGCGGAATATTTTGGATTTGATACGAGTAAGATCAAATTTAAAGGGGCTTTTTTGATGGATGCGATGATTGCGATGGGGATTGATAAAATTCTCTATGATCGTATCGATTACGACAGAATCAATGCTTTTATCCTTGATCCACACCGTCAAGAAGAGTTTAGAGATGCACATGAGCGTCTTTGGATCAATGACTCAAAAGCTACCAATATCGATGCCACCCTCGCGTGCTTGCGTACTTACAGCGATCATCCTATCCATTTGGTATTAGGAGGAGACGATAAAGGGGTGGAGCTTGAAGAACTTTTTATCCCTCTTAAGCAGTATGATGTAAGTGTTTATGCTATCGGAAGCAATGCATTGCGCCTCGAAGCACTCTGTCAACAATACAACATTCCCTGCACTCTATGCCATACTCTTGATGTCGCTGTAGAACAAATCAATCATAAACACAACCTCCGCAGCATTGCTATGCTCTCCCCTGCGGCGGCAAGCTTGGATCAGTTTACATCGTACGCTCAACGGGGGAACCTCTTTAAAGAACTTGTTTCTGCCGTTTAAGCTTAATTTTAAGTTTCTATGGCTATAATTCCCGTCTAACAAATATGTGGCTAATTAGCTCAGTCGGTAGAGCAGTAGACTGAAAATCTGCGTGTCCTTGGTTCGATTCCGAGATTAGCCACCACCACTTTTAAAATCCCCTTACCCTTTAAATTCACAGTAAACATTTTTTAATATCATTACAGCTTGATGCACATACTTTTACTCCCAATTTTCTTTTCTTTTGCTACAATTACGACATTACATACCAAGGGATTATTATGGCTTATATTATGCAACTGAAACATTTGATTGAAAGCGAATTGATTCCAGACGTGGAGGATCATATTGATGAGCTTTTCGAGGGGATTGCCTCCGCAAAAGATGCAACACCAGAAGAGCGTGCTGATCTTGAAGATATGCAAGCATTACGTGATGAGTACAAAGAGCTTTTAAAAGAGCTTCAAAGTGGTGATATTGACGAAGAAGAGGCGGAGCAACTTTATACCGAACTAACCGCAATGCGTGAAGGTGGCGACGAAGATGAGGATGACCTCGGATACGACGATGAGGAAGAGGAAGATGAGGACGATTACGATGAATTCGATATTGACAAAGAAGACGATCAGTATTAAGAGTAAAAACAATTATTAATGCACTATATCTGAAATACATATCAAAGGCTAATCAATGAAAGGCATCATCCTAGCAGGAGGCAGTGGAACGCGCCTCTACCCCATCACCAAAGGGGTGAGCAAGCAGCTTGTCCCCATCTACGATAAACCAATGGTCTATTACCCTCTCTCTGTCCTTATGCTTGCTGGAATTACGGAAGTTCTTATCATCTCTACTCCTACCGATTTGCCTCGTTTTGAAGAGCTGTTAGGTGATGGTAGTGACATCGGAATGCGTTTTGAATACTGTGTACAACCTTCTCCTGACGGATTAGCACAAGCGTTTATCCTAGGGGCTGATTTTATCGGAAATGATGATGTGTGTCTTGTCTTGGGTGATAATATCTTTTACGGTAGTGGTCTCACCAAACTACTGGCACAATCGGTTCGTAATGTCACCGAAGCAAAAAAGGCAACGGTATTTGGCTATTGGGTCAAAGATCCAGAACGTTATGGGGTGGCAGAGTTTGATAAAGAGGGAAATGTCCTCTCTATCGAAGAAAAACCTGTAGAACCTAAAAGCTCATATGCCGTTATCGGATTGTATTTTTATCCCAACAGTGTTGTTAAAATCGCAAAGAATATCAAACCCTCTGATAGAGGTGAACTAGAGATTACCACCGTCAATCAAGAATATTTGGCGCAAAATGCTCTCAAAGTAGAACTGATGGGACGCGGTTACGCATGGCTGGATACAGGAACCCATGAAAGTTTGTTAGAAGCCAGTATGTTCATCCAAACCATCGAAAACCGTCAAGGACTCAAAGTCGCCTGTCTCGAAGAGATAGCTTTTGAGATGGGATATATTACCAAAGAGAAATTATTAGAGTTGGCTCAACCTCTCTCTAAAAACCAATACGGTCAATATTTGATTCGTCGTGCCAATGAAGGGGTGATTCAGTGACATTTACACGTACTGCACTGCCTGATGTGATAATCATAGATCCCAAAGTTCACGGTGATGAACGGGGGTATTTCGTAGAAACGTTTCGTACGGATAAACTCTCTGAGTTTTTAGGATTCAATATCCCTTTTTGCCAAGATAATGAGTCTAAAAGTTCGTATGGCGTTTTACGAGGATTGCACTATCAGCTTCCCCCATTCGCTCAAACAAAACTGGTTCGGGTTATCGAAGGAGAAGTGCTTGATGTTGCCGTTGATATTCGTGAGGGTTCACCCACCTTTGGTCAACACGCAGCCGTTCGCCTTTCAGGTGAAAACAAACGTCAGTTACTTATCCCACGCGGATTTGCGCAT
>Ga0172379_10002178_pt1 | contig 35722 bp, 37 predicted proteins | sample GrowelOW334metaG_FD_119756 | JGI IMG/M metagenome (GOLD analysis project Ga0172379, IMG submission 119756) | Groundwater microbial communities from an aquifer near a municipal landfill in Southern Ontario, Canada - Groundwater well OW334 metaG | ecosystem: Environmental > Aquatic > Deep... | reverse complement strand
TATATTGAAACTCCCGTCAAGTATAAATATACTTAGTCATGGCTCGATTAAAATCTCACCCTATTTATTTCTACGTTCATTAGTTTTATATCCCGTATCAGAAGACCATACTAAAAATAGTTTCTTATTGAATCCTCCCTTTTTATCAAAATTTGTCTTCAATGCTTCTGAAATTTGTTTTGATGTAATACGTTTTAATTTTTTTATTTCCTCTATCACAGCAATGATATCGGCAAGCTCAGAAGCTAACTCTTCTTTTGTTTTAGAGGCAAGAAGTCCGCTAGCTTCTTCGCCAACTTTTTTTAAGAGTTCTGTCTCAAAAAACTTTTGGTTAAGCTTATTTATCTTATAATCCCCTCCATTGCGCTTAATCTTTTCAGGTATCTTATCGCGTATAAGTTTGTTGTAGTAAATCTTTTTCATATCCACGATACTTCCAACTTATTTAAATTCAAATTTATTATGTAAACTCCTGAAAAAATGATTAGGTTGAAGCTCGGCTAGCCTGAAAGCACTTTGCGCATGGGTTATTTGAATCTTATCGCCCTGCTTTAGAACAAAAAGCACTATGCCGTCAGCTATAAATAAAACATCGGCATATTCATCGCTAGCTGTGACTTTTAATAATTTACGCTCTCTAAAATCTTTTACAACAAGATCAATAACTTCATCGGCCGGCACAACCACGCTTGGAGTAGGCAGACTGTGGTCAAAAAGTTCCGTTAAAATTAAACACGGAATACCGGGCACCACAACAGGACCATGCGCTGAGAGATTGTAGGCCGTTGAACCGAATGGTGTCGAAACCAATACTCCGCTTCCTCTAATTTTCTGTATCTCCTCCCCGCCGATATCAACTCCGATTTCAACCATGCCCAGTGGACTTTGGATGACAATCTCATTGAAAGCGTCCGCTGAAAAAATTGTTTTGCCTTCACGAATAACATCTCCTTTAATTGTTAAGCCCGAAATAGTTTTATAATCGCCCCTCAAGAATCTATCTAACATCGGGATAAAATCGTCAGGACTATCAATAGATGACAAAAAACCAAGCTGACCCAAATTTAATCCTAAAATCACAACATCTTGTTTAGCATATCGCCTAACAGCCTCCATAATCGTGCCATCACCACCCAAGACTATTACGGCTTCAGTCTCGTCCTCGTCTTTAGCTATTTTTATTCGAGGATATTTATCGGTCAACCATGATTCAATCTTTAACTGCCACTTCTTGGCCTCATCATTGTCTGGCCTAGAATAAAAACAAATTTTATTAAGAATTTTATTCATAATATTTTTATAAATCCACACACTAACTCAATCCTATTCTTATTATCGTTTAATTTCAATTCTAAATCTTTGTAATAAAAAGCCGCCTGGCTACAGGCGGCATGAGTAAAGGCTATTTCATTTGAAGAGCCCAGACTTCACCATTTTGTATATAGATAACTTTATCTCCCCAATTCCCAAGGAACATATTTGTGGTAATTTGGCCATCATTAATCTTTGTAACTTGGCCATTTGTTGGCACAAAGATGTTCAACTCACCATCTCCCACAATCGTTGCACAAACTCCCTTGGGCAGAATTGAGAGATTGAGTTCGGGACCATCGGCGTCCCCTTTCCAGACTTTGTAAGATTTGTAACCTCGATCAAAGGTAATTTCTATCTTACGATATGTTCCGGTCTTATCGAGACCAATCAGCGACACGAAGCGATTACCCGCTCGGCCGGCGACGATTTGAAGTCCGTCGATCTCTCGGATTCGTTCTTGCGCCACTGATTGCTCTGCGAACGGGACCACTAGATACTTAGCACCCATCGCGTCCATAACACCCACACCCTGAAACCATTTAGTCGAATTGACCATAACACCCCAGGTCTGACCGATTGAAGCTATTGGCTTACCAAAGAAATGAATCTTTATCTCTGTCAGGCCATTGTCGGTAACTACGAATAATCTATTCTCATAACTGATAAGATTATGCCCGTTAATTTTGAGACTTAGCATCTCCAATTTTAAACTGCCGTCTTCAACAAATTTGAGGTTGATCTCCTGCTTTGTCATTTCGGCTATAAGCCATCCGCCGTCAGTTTTTACAACCTCGCAATTATTAGACCGAGTCTCTCCAATCTGCCGTTTAGTACCTAAGTAGATTAGCTTACCCGACGAAAGACGAACAACGCCACAATGAAAAGTCTGTACTACTGGATCCCCGACGACACCTAGAAGCTTATCAAATACTAATACCCCGCTCTTTGCTGTCGTCACGACGCGCGTCACAAGGGCTGCGGTCGGAGTTACGATACCCGTATCAAAAGGAGATGGAGGATTAGCCCTCTCGCCTTTGTGGAAAGTTGATTCATACCAGTTGAGAAGCGGAGCCGGGATTTTACCGAAATCTCTTACTGCACGATTAAGTCTCACCCCCGGAGTAAATATCGACGCATTTGCCTTCATTCTGCCCACAAGATCTCCTCGATCAAAACCATCGAGCGTACCCTTGTAGGGATGAATGCCTGTATAAATCTGAAATGTCACAATGGCCCAGGCAAACCAATCTGATTTTTCGTCGAAGATCTTTGAGTGCCAATCCCTAATTGAAGGCATTATGACCGTCGCCGGCCATCTGCCAATCGCCCAGGAGTCAACATCTATAATACGAGGCTCTGGATTTCGACCAGAGAACAAAGCAAACCAGTTTAATTCATTAGCATCAACCAATACCGCTTTGTGTTGATGGGCATATAGAACAACCTCACGCATACGGTCGATTATGGTCGATGCGTGTTTGTTGTCAAAACCCTCTCGCTGCCAAAATTCGTTGGTGAACACTCTCGAAAGAGGATGACCGTCAATATATGACAAATAGTGGCCAACAGGATCACCATTAGCCATTGTCGCTAGGCCTATCGGCGAACCAATATAAGGATGCCTTATCTTCGAGAGAAGATTAATCTTCTCCGGCATACCCCGCTGTCGTGCAATCTCTGGTTGATGATATATCTTCACGACTAGATCTGAAATTTTGTATATAGAGCCTTCGCCACCAGTCGCGACGTGATCGCTCTGGTGCAAGGTCACTGGCCCCTTACCTTCGAGTACAACCTGTAGATTACCCTTCACTTATTACTCCTTCGATATCGGTATTTTCAATCCGAATCACTGAGATAGCAATATCATCTACTGGGCCCTTGCCTATTTTCTGATAGTCCTGGATGCCACGGATCATCCGCCGTTTGGCAAACTCTCCGCCAACAGTCTTGAATGCTAAGAAATTTACAACAGCCTTTTGCCAGCTGACTCCATCAATTTGAGTCACACCATCGGTAAACACTGCTACAAATTCTAATTGTAATAGTTGAGCCATAGAAATTGGCATCGATATCCCATTAATACCCTCTCGCAGACTGAAACTATTATGACTTAATCCTGCCTCAATATTAGTATCCCATAGCTGTATCCTTTCGCGCGATAATTTCGACGCATCCATGTCCCCACCATGTGCGGCTACAAATCTATCGAGCCCTTCGCCCATATAGGCCGGATAGAATGGGATGTTGTTTTCCCATTCAAAACGGGACATTTCAATTCCACCACTTCGATATTTCAGCGCAACTACTCCATCGCCCTGAAGATTCACGACCCCACCGCGTTGAGTTAGGTATATATAACCACTGGTTGCCAGCATATCTTCCAATCCAAGATCTAAAACTCGGCGCGTCATTCCAATAATTTGCTGCTGACTACTTGAAATCATGGACGCAACCGTATCAAGCGATCCCTTAAAGCTCCTCGTATAATCTCGCGTAGCCTGAAATGTAGACAACGCCAATATTCGTGCGCCGATGTCAGTATGCCTACCCGTGGAGCATCCATCCGAAACCGTCGCACACGCGGTATTTTCATCAGAACCGGAGAAGGAATAATCCTGGCAAGGCTTACCGCTCGTATAATGAGCGGAGCCAATGTGAAAGTAGTGATCAGTGTGGAACTTAATCACATGATGCTCCTCTCAAACGAATGAGGGGGCGGTGTTGCCACCGCCCCCTTGATGGTGAGCCTGCCTCTAGATCTTGGCCGCGATGTTCTGACTCGGCCCGCCCGTGCCCAATGCCTGGGACTGAGACGAGACAGATTGCGACACGAACTGAGCGAGCTTCGCTAGCTTGCCCTTCGTTGCCTCACCGGCGTCGATATACGCCATGCCGGTGTCGTTCGTGAACTTCTTGAGTTCGTCTCGAAACTCCGCGGCATTGATACCAATGACCACGCCGAGAAGAGACTCGATTTCTTCACCGCGCGCGCCACGCTCAATCTCCTTCTTCACCATTGCGATGGTGGAACGAGATACGTTGTCGTCGCCATCAGTGATGACAAATACGATGCCGTTGGCCAGGAAGTCCTGGTCCATGAGCGTCTTGGCATAGGCGTTGGTTGCGCCGACCGCCGAAAACGCGGCATCAAAGAGTGGCGTCGCGCCCATTGGGTCCAGTTGCGGATAGTTGTTCGTGTCGATCTCGCCCAGCGGTTTGAAACCGTGGATCTCTTCGATACCCCCAGAGAGAGAGCTAGAGAAAAGGATGACCCGAAGTAGAAGATTCGCCGAACGCGGCGATTTCTTGCACGACTCCACAGCCGTGATGAGACTCTTGCGAAGTTCGTCCGCAAAAGGCAGAGTCGAACCCGTCACGTCCACCGCGATTGTGACGAGCGTGTACTCGGTTGCTCCGAGTCGCTCAATGCGCATCCCGGAAAACTGGAAGGCCTGGACTCCCGTCCCGACCTTGCCGACAGTCATCGAATCGTCCATCATCCTTGGCATGTTCGTTTTTCTCCTTTATGACAGGAAGTCGTCTGAAGTCGTCACGGTCATCCCGCGGCGCTTCATGTCTTTGAGCCATGCCTCGGCGATGGCCGGAAAGTCGACGACGTTCGGGATTGCCGGCACCGGACTCATGCAATCTCGGAGCAAGTGGAATTTCTTCACGTGCTCCCCTCCAATGTTGTCGGCAATCTGCGTCACGGTCTTGAGAACACAGTGACTCGACGCCTCTCCGGCAACGGCGACAATGTCGGCGTCCGCGAGCATCTTCAGAAACTCCGTATTGAGTCCCGTCGACGGGTCGTTCGAATCGGGCACCTCCGCCATGAGCGCACCATAGTGCTCAGTCCAGGGATTCGATCCCTTTGTGACGTAGTCCACCATAGCGAACTCGCGATCCGACCAACGCTGCAAGGCGTCGTTCAGCTCGCCGAAGACGTTGTGACCCCACGTGCCGATGAGGCAGTGAGCCGGCCAGATACAAATCTTGTACCCGCCGGGGGTCGACTCGAGCGATCGCGCATATGCGAGAGCGCGCGAGCGGAATGCCGGATTGCGCGTCGTCCAAATCCCTCCCTCGATGTCCGAGGCCGAGATGATTGTGAACGGATTCGGCTGCCTTCCCTTCTGGTCCATCCAGAAAGCAGGATGTGCGATGTCGATCAGCCGATGGCTGTCGAGCGTCACGTGAATGTCGTCGAGTTTGTGCCCGACGCGATTGATAAGCCCAGCGACCCTCTTCATGTCGGACACAGCGCCCGGCACTGATAGTGTCGCGGTCAGAGATTTCCCGCCCCCGATGTTAATCGAGTACGGACTTCCGTCATCGTTGCCCAAGAAGTCATTCTGGGGATCGATGATAACCAAGTGAATCCTAGCTCCTCTCGTTCCCATGCGCGCTCTCCTTCGTAGATGTCAAACAGCGGACTAACTAGGGCAGAACTGCCCTATTTCGGGTATGAGCATAGCATTCACCTAGTTATCCGTCAAGTATGCTGAGTCTGATATAATTACTCAATTTTTAAGTCCATGTTCTTTGAGTTCTTTATATCTTTCAGAAAAATACGGTGTCACCATTGATCTTCTCAAATCATAGCCGAATGCACGTTTACTCACGATGAGAATCGGTGGCATTTGATTAGTTTTGAAGAAGGCCCTGCGATATAGAGACCAGTGATTTTCTAAATCTGTGATAAATTTATCTGTGGACGGGAATAACTGCCTAGTAGTGCCCGTCTCGAGTCTCAGTTCATCATCGAGTCGTCCCGATAAATACATCTCAAGAAACCATTCTGGCCCCAACCTAAATTCCGTAAACGCTCTGACCATCTCGTCATGATAACCTCTGTGATTTAGGTTTCCATAATGAAAAGGATCCTTCTGGTTTATACTTAATTCAGCTGTTGGTACCACATTGAAACAGTCGGCGGGAATAACTTCTTTTTTATAGACATGCTCATTGTAATAATTACCCAACTGATAGACTTCGCGCTTCACCATATCGGCCAACAACGCAAGAGCACCAGCAATATCACCATAAAGAGTGCCGTAGCCAAACGCGGCTTCGACTTTATTTGAATTACAAATATAAATACCGTTTTCTCTCTGAGCTATCGCGGCTAAAATTTCCATACGTGCCCGAGCTTGGATGTTCTCGTACTCAAGCGTATCAGCTTCCGTGGAAAGCAAATCCGCAATAGAGTTCACTACACTGTCAATATTCACTACTCGTAGACTAATACCCAGATTATTGGCAATAGTCTGAGCTCTTTCTTTACTCTTTATTGAACTATATTTACTGAAAGGCATAAAAACTCCAATAACCTTATCTTGGCCCAAGGCATCAACAAGTGCCGCCGCAGACACCGCAGAATCAATTCCTCCACTAATCCCAATGATTATTTTGTTAAACTGTGAACAGAATTCCAGAACTGCACAACGAACTGCAAGATAAAGCTCTTGTGAGTCATCCTGTTTGTTTTGTTCGATTTCGAGAATTTCATTCTCGAAAGTATAATAATGTGTGCCTTTTGCATACGGCTCAACCTGGTAAATTACATTGCCCTCGGTGTTATATATAGTTGAACTGCCATCAAAAACAATTAGGTTCTTTCCATTATTTTGTAAACCGACATTATTAACATAAACTAACGGCACCTTACATTTTAATATAAGTTTCTTAACAACGCTGTGCCTTTTACGATTCTTTTGCCAGCCCCAAGGTGACGCGGAAATATTCACAAGAATATCGGCACCTTTTTTAGCCAAAATCTCACCAGGATTATAGGGATAGTCATCGTGCCACATATCTTCGCAAAGCATTAAACCAACTTTAACGGAATGACCATCTTTTAAAGTAACGGAAAATACATTATTAAATTCGTCTAGGGCTTTATTATTTTCTTGGGCTAATTTTCGTAATGAATAAAAATGTCTATCATCGTCAAACATTCTGTAGTTTGGCTGAAGCGTCTTCAATGTTTGACCCAAGCGAATACCATTACTATAGATAACCGATGCATTATATAATCTTTTGCGACCATCCTCACCGCGTAGCTCATCGTCATAGACTGGCAAACCAACAATAACTGTTATGCCATTTCTAGACGCTTCCATAATGGCCGTATCGCATAACTTATTTGCACTATGAATAAAGTCTTCTCGTTCAAACATATCGCCAATGACATAGCCAGTAACGCAAAGCTCCGGGAATATTATAATGTCAACATTATTTTTCTTAGCTTCTACCACCTCCTTAACAATATATTGAACATTTAGATCTGGCCGACCGACCACTACTGGCATCTGGGAGATTCCCAATTTAAGATTATTTAATGATTCTTTAATGTTATTCATGTATAAATATTACTTCAAACGACCAATTGTGTCGATTTTTTAATATTGACAAACATCCATTTTTGTTATATATGATAACCAGACCCTTCACAACTGGAGGACACGAGCAATGCCCATCCTGCCGCCCGACTACAGATATTGTCCACATTGTGCTACTCAGCTTTCTACGAGAGTTGAAGAAGAACGATTGAGACAATATTGCCCAAATTGTAGATGGAAATATTACCCCGTACCCGCTACGGCCGTCGCTGGTGTCTGTGTTAGATTGGATCAAGTTCTTATGGCTCAGAGAGGCCGTGAACCATTTCTTGGAACGTGGATGTTCCCCGCCGGTTTCGTTGAATTTGGCGAGAATCCATCCGAAGCTCTGGCTAGAGAATTCATGGAAGAATCAGGTTTAATAGTTTTGAAGACAAGTCTAGTCGATATTCTTCAGTCGCATGACGATCCGAGAAGTCCCAATCATTTTGTTATTTTCTATCTTGCGGAAGCCGCGGGAGAAATAAGAAATGTGGATGTGGACGAAAATAAAGGACTTAGATGGTTCTCAATTACGGACCCTCCGGAGATTGGTTTTCCGACACATCAACAGATCATGAAACGACTACAGACAGGAGAACTTCGATGGACTACATAATCCAATCGCTTCTCGACACGGATTTCTACAAATTCACGATGGGCCAGGTAGTATTCAAAGAATTTCGCGATGTGCATGTAAGATATGCATTGCGATTTCGAACAAAAGGAGTCAACCTAGTCGACCATATCGACATCGACGAACTTCGGTATCAGCTCGACCTCGTCAGACACTTTCGGTTTAACAACAGCGACCTACACTATTTAAGAGGCACTAACGAATACGGCGAGCGCATGTTCTCCGAAGATTATCTAGACTTTCTGAGAAATCTTGAACTCCCCGATTATACTCTTAGCGACAGCTTAGATCTGGAATTCAGAGGACCGTGGTCAACGACGATATACTGGGAAACGTATGCCTTATCGATAATCAGTGAGTTATATTATCGCGGATTACTAAGTAAAATGTCGGACTTTGAACGGGACGTAATATTCGCACAAGGTAAAGTTCGACTTGATGACAAAATCAAAAAACTTAGAACCAGACCCGGATTGACCTTTAGCGATTTTGGAACTAGACGGCGCTTCTCGAGAGCCTGGCAGGAGTATATTGTTAAGACTCTCGCAGAAGAACTTCCGATATCTCAATTCCTAGGGACTTCAAACGTACAAATAGCCATGGATTATGGCTTGGTGCCAATGGGCACATCGGCGCATGAAATGTATATGGGTATATCTGGCATCATGCATGGTAGCGATGACGAAATCCGCCGCTCACACAATGAGGTTCTCAAGCTCTGGTACAAACATTACGGCAAAGGCCTTTCTATCGCCCTGACGGATACCTATGGAAGTGATTTCTTCTTCCGGGATATGAACAGAGAACAAGCAGAATTGTGGAGAGGTCTGCGTCAGGATTCTGGTAATCCATATATTTTTGGTGAGAAGGCTATCAGATTTTACAACGGTTATGATATCGATCCGGCGACTAAGCTTATTGTATTCAGCGATGGTCTCGACGTAGTTACCATGATAAACCTGTATGACACGTTCACCGGCCGAATTCAGGTGACTGACGGTTGGGGTACAAACCTCACAAATGATCTGGGATTACCGCCCATTTCAATGGTTGTAAAGCTTATCGAATCCAACGGTCACGGGACCGTGAAATTTAGCGATAATCTCGCAAAAGCAATCGGCAAACCCGAAGATATCGAAAGGTTTAAGAAAATCTTTGGTTACGATTCGACATATTCTGCATCTTGTACGTATTAGTAATATGCAAAAAGTGCCATCCGGCACTTTTTTTAATTACAAAACGCAGCAAAATAATCTGATATGGCAGTTTCTAAATCTTCCGGTTTACTGACTATCCGAAACGGAGCACCAGATTCCAATGTATCTAGTTTATGGAATCCCCAGCTGACCCCGATCGTGCCAACTTGAGCCTGTTGGGCTTCGCGCATATCACCCAGCGTATCGGTGATAAAAACACAATCTTTTGATGTTATGCCATATTTAGAAAATATTATTTTTATTTTCTCAATCTTGCTTGCGTGCACATCATTACCCATAATCTCGACAAAATAAGATGAGAGATTATATTTATCCATAAAATCATGGATTGGACTCGTAATAGTCGAGGAAACTATTATTTGTTGATACTTTTTCGAAAGTGCGGCCAATACCCTGTCCATACCGGACACTACGGTGACGAGTTCTTTCATCCGCGGAATATACTCGTCAAAAAATTTAATATCATGTCTGCACTTGTCAGTATGTTCTGTATCTGCCTTCTCCCAGTCATTTATATTTCCCTCAAAACGTCTTCGACAGCTTTCTTCTGTCAGGTGCGGACATACCATTTTGTTTATCTCGAATGCCAAATCAAAAGAGTCTGCAATTACCCCATCAAAGTCAAAAAGTATGTATTTGTTCTTCATAGGTAACTAAGGCTGGCCACCTCAGTCTAGAACCTTTCAGCGGCCAAGCCAAGTAAGACTCATTAAATGTTTTGTAGAAGTATCCTTCGATAGTTCTTGTCTATCTTATGATCCCCTTTCGGGACTATAATAATCTTCACATCTTTATTGCATAACGGCTTAAATACCTTCTGTAAAAACTTCTCCTTCTCACCGATTATAAAAATGACTTTATCTGCACGGCATTTACCCAACGATTCAAATGGAGTAGGTGAACAAAGAATTAGTTTTTTTATTTTTCTTTTGCGGGCGACCTCAAGAGAGAAAACGGCTCCAAGCGAAAAACTTACAACCGTGTCGCATCCTTTTGATGATGTGGCTTTCCCCGTATTCCAATCGATATCGGCTACGGTTAATTGCTTAGATAAGAACTTATAGCTTTTCTTTGTTTCTCCTAGCCCTGGATATAATATCGTCTTCATAAGTTCAATTTAATCAAATTTAGGTTCCAACGTCTATGATGAATCATATCGAAAGACCGGGCCTAGACATATGACGTCAAGAAGATTACGAATGGCTTCCGGCAACATAGCCCGTGGTCCAGCAGAGTTGCAGACTGTAGCCGCCCGAAGAACGATCAACATCAAGCACGTCGCCTACCAAATATAATTGCGGGATTAGGCGAGACTGCATTGTTTTAAAATTTACTTCACTCAACGCCACGCCACCGGATGATACTATGGCCTTTTCTTTACCAAGTAGTCCAGCCACAGTCATGGGCATGGATTTAAGCGTAGAAGCGAGCGCCTTTCGTTCTTCTGCTCGAACGCTATGATTTGGCGTCTCGCCGTCTATATGGCTCAATAATAAGACTATATCAATAAGAGCTGGGGCCATTAGTGTTGAGAGTGAGTTCTTGATTTTTTTATTACTCTGTTCAATTAAGAGAGTCTGGATTCTATGTCTTAACAAACTAATGTCTTCCGATGGAAACAGATCTAGTGCCATCACGACACTATTCTCGAGAGGTTTTCCATATACTGATTCTTCCGGGTCATTTAATAGTTCACCCACCTCTCGACTCATATTTAGAACCAGGGGCCCGCTAACGCCAACATGGGTAAATAGTAATTTGCCTTTGTATGTTTTTTGTTTCATGCCATTCTTAAACACTGTCAGCCCGACATCGTTCAGTGTTAATCCGGCCAAATGCTTTATCCAAATATCCTTGAGAGCGATTGGCACAAGGGCCATATCGTTTTTGACTATTCTATGACCCAGTGTTTCCAGCCACTGGAATCCTTCACCAGTTGAACCGGTTTCAGGATGTGACACACCGCCAGTCGCCACAACGCACGATTGGGCATGAATTTTTGATCCATCGACGAGAGCCACGACCATCTGTCGCTCAGCTTCTACAAAAGTTATTCCGGCAACGGCAGCCGTGGTACGCACCTCCACGCCACCTTTTTTCATGTATTGGACGAGTACGTCCAATACAGTTTTTGATTTATCCGAAGTTGGGAATACTCTTCCCTCTGCCTCTTCCTTGGTAGCCATGCCTCGGTCATTAAAAAATTTAAGTGTATCCGTAACGCCAAATTGTGTAAAAGCAGAAAACAAAAATTTATCGCTCTTCTTGTACTGCGAAAGCATCGTTCGAATTTCAGGCTTATTGTTAGTAACATTGCACCTTCCACCACCGGTGATGAGCAGTTTTTTACCCAATGTAGGATTCTTCTCCAGTAGCAAAACGCTTCGGCCACGCTCAGCCGCCCGGCCGGCGGCCATCATTCCAGCTGGCCCACCACCAATGACCACAACATCCCATTGTTTATAGCCCTGCATATGCTTCATATTATCCCAGATCAAGTGTCTCGTCGATACGAATCTGAGATACGAAATCTGGTACGTGGCTTACAAGAATCATCGCTCCTTGATATTGATCAAGGGCTCTAGCGATAACGGGCAAATGACGGAAATTAATATGATTAGTCGGTTCATCAAGAATCAATAGGCCCGGTCGTTGCATCACCAAGCGGGCGAAAGCAACCAATCCTTTTTGGCCCTCAGAAAGACTGCCGATCCGTGTTTTGATGGTCTCACCGGTTATTAAAAAACCAGCCGCTATCGAACGCATCTCCTGCTCATCGAGACCCTTAGCCACGGCCTTTAGAGATTCATAAACCGTATCCTCAAAGTTAAGTGTAGAAAAATCTTGCCGATAATAACCGACGATAACACCCTCGGCGATCTTGGCACCCTTAGCTTTACCAGATGCAAGAGCCTCGAGCAAGGTACTCTTGCCAATACCATTTGCGCCAGATAATAATAAATGCTGATTCTTGCCGAGTTTAACGTCGATCTTCTTTTGAACTGGTTTGTGATTTTTAAAAATACTAACCGAGGCCAAAGATACGATGTTGCCAGTCAGGTCTTCCTGGCTCGGGATAGTAAACTGCCTTAGAGTTTTGTCCTCCTTGCGGACGTCAACCTGAGCCTCTTCCATGTCTTCGGCATCCTCGCGCATACGCTTGGCTAACAACCTCAACCGTCCGCCCTTCATCGCGAAGAAGTTGGCCTTCTCTTTTTTCTCAATTGCAATCTTAGCCAGACGAGCATTGGCGCTATTCTCTTTTTCAATACGTGCCGTAATTTGATCAACCACATTCAAATAATTACCCTGATACTGCTCGACTTTACGAGTATGCAAATCTAGATACAATACGCCCTGCGTAAATGCGTTCAAGAAATCGGCATCATGGGAAATAACGATGCAAGTTTTTTTATAATCAATCAAAAACTGGCGTAGATGAGTAATACCGGCCTTGTCGAGATTATTAGTCGGTTCGTCAAGAAGTAAAACATCGGCATCCTGGATCAATGCCGAGGCCAGTAAAAGACGGGCTTGCTGACCACCAGAAAAAGTACGAATAATACGGTCATGAGGTGCATTCAAGTTAACCACGTCCAGCACAGTATCAATACGTGGATCAATATCATAAACCTTATCCGCGAAACACGCCTGGAAGAAATCACGCACGGTTAGGTCTAGTTGATCGCGGGCAAAAACCTGACGAGCAATGGCAATTGTTAGACCCGGCACAGTACTGACAGTTCCCAGCTCAGGTTTCAGTCCGCCAGTTATGAGCTGAAAAATAGTACTCTTGCCCGCACCGTTTTGACCCATGATGGTCATCTTCATTCCTCGGCGAACCGAAAAATCCACCTCGTGGAGGATGGGTTTGTTGTGCCCGTAGTCAAATGATACTTTTTCGAATCTGATTATAGCTTCTCCTTGTGCCATACTGATAGTTAAAGACATCAGTATAACACGCGTTGCTGATTTTGTAAATTAAAAAGGCCCCAGTTCGGGATTTTTGACGCGTCTCGGGCATAGCTATTATTTTTACAAATCGGCTAGATGATTACCAATAAATTTCTTGGCTGCTTGTATGGCTGCATCTTTTACGATAGGATCGCTCGCCGCTACCCACTTTGCAAAATTGTACAAAACTTGATTATCTACATTTAGCCATTTGCCATTTTTATATAACAAATACAACATCGCCATCATGGCGATTCTTTTATTCCCGTTTTTAAAAGGGTGGTTTTTAATCATCAAATAAAACAACACCGATGCCTTAAGCACCAATCCTTCATATAGAAATTTATTGTCGAATTCTTGAAATGGAGTGATTAGGCAACTTTCTAATATTGACGGAAAGCGAGTATCGAAATTGGGAATTGGTTCGTCATATCTTAGAAGTTCATTGGCAAGCTGAAATGCCACTAGTTCAACCTCGGCGATTGAAATAGAAATGGTCTTCATTATTCCTGACCAAGTAAACGAAAAGTTTCACCGTATTGGTGAACGGCTTTTTTAACAGCTTGGTTTATATCATTTTTCTGTTTTTCACTCACGACATTTCCTAAAACAGCTGGTAAGTCTTTTTTAGAAATCACAAAATTGCGACCAATTTTTTTGGCTTTTATTTTGCCGGATTTTATCTTTCTAAATACGGCTACCCGACTAATTCCCAATATTTTTGCCAACTCTCTTGTCGAAATAAACTCTTTATTTTCCATGGTTTAATTATACTCTATGTTAACTCTTGAATCAATAGTTAACAAGAAGCTCAAAATGGTCAAGCCCAGCGAGGCTATTTTAGCTATCCAAACCTTATCATAAACGACGCGTCGGGGGTGAGCTATTTTGCCTCTCTACTTAAAACAAGTCTCGGTTGTCCATCTCCATAATAATTGTCTCTCCATGCTTCTACGATAAATCCATAAGAAAGATACATTCGAATCATCTTACTATTATGGGGATGTGTAACTAACCACAGTCGTTTTATCCCTTGCAATTTATCAAGTCTAAACTCTATGGCTTTGCGAGCAATACCTTGGCCACGATAATCTGGCTTGATAATTAACCCGCCTAAGTAGGCCTCATTAGGACCTTTCATTTGATACTCTGTACTTCCAACAATCTCTCCGTCTTTCTTTATAAAATAGACTTCGTTATTTTCTATTTCTTCTTTAGCTTCCTCTGGGTCAGTCATAGACGAATACATGCCCAACCCAGCCGAGGTTTTCTCGATTTCAACAAATTTATTTATATCACCTACTGTTGCCTTCTGAAAGGTAATTTCCATATATTATACAGATTTAATTATTTTACGCGCCTCAGACTAATTATTTTCTAAGTTTTTTATTATATTTACAGCCTCGTTTATTTGTTCATTAAGGTCATTTCCTGATGTATCAAAAATATATGAATAGGGCAAACCTAGATTTTTGAAATCTCCGTATTTTTCTTTGTATTTAAAATAGGCTTCTACCGCCTCATCTCCGTCCTTAAAAAGCCAATCGTGTTTATATTTTTCTAGTTTATTAACAATAAAACTTTCAGGAGGATCAACATGTATCCACACGACTCTTATCCCATATTTCGTTTGGAATTCCTTGATTTCTTCGCGAGATTTATCACTACCACAATTTGCATCAACTGCCACTCCATAGCCTCGTTCAACAAGTTCTTTGGCAATACTAAATGCGAGTTCTCTTACGCGGTTATAATTAAACCCCTTCTCTTTTAAAATCTTTCTGATCTCGTCTGTAGAAACTCTGGCTAAACCCAATCTACTAGATAAGGGCTTAACAACAGTCGTTTTGCCTGCGCCAACGATTCCTACGGGGCACAACAAAAACTTTTTAATGGGCTTAGAGTGGGGTAGCTCTATTTGACTCCTATAAAGCTCCCGAATTTCTTCAAAGTTTGTGTCTGGCAAATCTAAATTGTGTTTCGCTTGTGTCCAATCAGACATTTGGGTAATCGGCTCAATTCCCACCGTTTGAGCCGATTAACGGCTCATATCTGGTGGAAACTCCTGCCTTAATCTGTTTTAGCTTGCTTTGGCGGGTCAGTTCGGCTAAATAACGACTGGCCGTGGCATCAGAGACTCTGACTAGTTTTTGAACATCGTCATTAGTAATTGATCCCCTTTGAACAGCCAGTTTCATAATTTTGTCTAATTTCGCTCTTTTTCTGAAACGAATTGCATCAATTGCTTTGGCGAGAAGAGATTTGGGTGAAACAATTACGGGAACAGGTTCAGGGCTGAACGGCTCATTTGGCAGGATTTGAGCCGTTCCAGTTTCAGGAGTAGCTTCTGGTGTAGGAATAGGCATATCCACCACGGGCTCTTGGGAGCTTGGCGGAATAGGGTTTTCTGCTAGAGATGGATTTTGAATTGTATTTTGGTCGTCCATAAATTTATGCTGGCAAATATTCTCTATAAACTCGCACAGTCTCAAGATATATAGATTCAATCAATCTTTTTGTCTGCATCTCCTCAACAATTCCTTTTTGAAGCAAGAGAAGTCTTACATTCTGACGGATACGTGCCTTTATTGTTTCGTTGTTAGTCCAGTCAATCGCCAAATCACGTCTAATACGTTTCGTAAGTTCTTTAACGAATTCCTTAACATCAATTCCTGCATTTTTTAGATCAGGATTTTTTTCAAGAGTATCATAAAATACAATTTCTTCTTCAGAAAGTCCTGTATCCTTACTCTCTTGGTCTAACTTTTTAATTTCATCTGCAATTTCAAGAAGTTGTTTTATTATTTCAGCTGAGCTGATGACATTGTTTTCGTATTTTTCAATAAGTCCTTCCAACAGCGTGAGCATTGTTTCATATCGAGCAGTATTAACACGCATACGAGCACGGATTTCCTGATCAAGAAGTTTTCTAACCGAATCAACGGCAAAATTGTGATATTGTGATTTCTTTATTTCAGCAACAAATTTCTCGTCGAAAATTGAAATGCTTTTCTTTTCTTGACCTTCTACATTAAACAAATCAACAATACCTTCGGCTTGAATAGAATCTTGCATCAAACTGCGAATAGCACTCTCTGTTTCTTCAGGGAAAATAGCATGAGGTAATACGGTCTGCTTTCGTATCGCTTCACGAATTGATTGAAAGAATTGCAAATCATTCACGATCTTCATGGCTTCTTCTCCCGGCATAACAAGGGCGTGTAATTTCGAAAGTTTCGAAACCATTCCCATATATTTCATTTTTCGTTCATCAGACAAATACCCATTATTAGTTATAACTTCATTTATTCCTGCCTGCATAATTCTGACTAGCTCAACTCCTTTCTTCTGCTTCCAAGAAGCATAATCAACTTTGCCAAAAAATTCGCCAGCTTGTTTGTGCATGGTATGCATTTGCGCGACAACCTCATCAATAGGGATTAGTGCATCATTTTGAATGTCGGAGTCATACCAAGCAAGTGCTTTCTTCAGATTTTCAGCAATACCAATATAATCCACGATCAAACCACCCGGTTTATCTTTAAAAACTCTATTTACGCGAGCTATTGCCTGCATAAGTCCGTGATTTTTAAGTGGCTTATCGAGATACATCGTATGTAAACATGGCACATCAAAACCAGTCAGCCACATATCACAAACAATAGCGATCTTTAGAGAGTCGTTTACTTTTTTAAATCTTTTTTCAAGTTTCTTTACGTCTTTCTCTGGCTGCAAAACCCCCGCGTATTCATCACTGTTTGAAATAACCACAGCACATTCCGGAGCACCATTAATTTTTTTGATTGCTTCGTACATCAAAACCGCAATCCGACGACTCATTGTCACAATCATTGCCTTACCCTCAATCGGCCTATTGTTGAAGTGTTTTACAATATCTTCGGCAATTTTATCCATACGACTTGGTGCCCCAACAACCTCTTCCAGCACGGCCATTTCTTTTCTGTATCGAGCATGATCATCAGAAACAACTTCACCTAATACGGCATCAAATTTAGCGTCAATAAACTTATCGGCCAGATGAAGTGGCACGAGTCGTCCCTCGTAGTAAATTGGTACCGTTGATTTATCTTTTACTGATTGGCTGATTTTGTATGAACTAACTACATTACCAAAAACCCTAACTGTGTCTTTGTCATTTTTTGAGATAGGTGTTCCAGTTACTCCCAAAAAGCTTGCGTTTGGTAATGCAAGACGGACGTTACCTGCCAAATAGCTATACTGGGTACGATGAGCCTCATCAGCAAGAACAATAATATTATCTCGCTCGCTTAAAGCATTTTGTGCGTCAGGATCTTCCTGGAATTTCTGAATGGTAGTAAAAATAAGCTCACTGCCCAAATGTGATAATCTAGCTCGTAAATCTTTTATACTAGATGCTTTTTTAGCAAGTGTTCCATATCCAGTGCGACTAAAAGTTTTAAACAGCTGGTCGTCCAAGTCTTCACGATCTGTCAGAAAAACATACGCAGGGCTTTTCAATTCTGGAATATTTTTTGTCTTATTCACATAGAAAACCATTGAGAGAGATTTTCCAGAACCTTGTGTATGCCAGAATACTCCGATTTTTCTATCTTGCTCACCGAGAATTGCGTGAATAGTACTATCAATTGTTTTATTTACTCCATAATACTGATGATACAAACACATCTTTTTTGTGTAAGTTACTGCTTCACCATCGCTATCAGCTTCAAAAATGGTGAAGTGTTGTAGCACATCCAAGAAACGCTCTTTATTGAAAAGCCCTTTCGCCAATACCTCCAATTCTTCCGCCTCTTTCGGAAAATCATTTTCAACCTTGATACCTTTCCATGTTCCATATCGCTCCCATGAACTAGAAATAGTCCCGTGGCGAGCATTAAACAGGTCAGAGAGCCCAACAACTTGGTTGTATAAAAATAGTTTTGGAATTTCCTTTTTGTAATACTCAATATCTCGGTATGCTTCACCAATTGTTGCTTCTGTGCGGACACCACTTTTTAATTCAAATACACCGAGCGGTAATCCGTTCACAAAGGTAACAGCATCTAATCGGCATACATTATCTATACCTTGAACTGTAAATTGATTAACCATCAAAAATTCATTTGATAATGGCTCGGCAAAATCTATGAGTTTAACCAAATCAGTTTTCTCATCTCCGTTTTCTCTCCATGAAATCTTTTTGCCGTTCGTAATCCATGAATACACCTCTTTATTTCCAAGGACAAGATCATTGTGAGAATAATCAGTAATTTCTTTGACGATAATTTCTGCTTGTTCTGCGGGCAGTGCTGGATTGATTCTCCGAATTGCTCCGAGAAGTCTATCTTTCAAAACGACACCTCGAAAATCCTCGCGCTCCGCGCGAGTCTGTCCGGGGTTTATATCCGGTCCATAGACATGCTCATATCCTTCGCCTTTAAGCCAGTCGATGAGTGATTGTTCTGTTAAGTTGTTTTCGTTGATGGGGGTCATGATTATTTTCCAGTTCCACTCCTTATCGTTTCGATTATTTGGGTTGTCGGAACTGGGCTAGTTCCATTTTTTAAATATCCAGTTTCTTGAACATCGAACATGGTTCTTGTTACTTGCAACAAAATAGCATTTTTTGTTTCTGCGTCGTTGTTAGATTCTGTACCCCTAACAGAATCTAGAATTCTTTGATGGGAATTAAGTGTTAATTGCCTATGTTTATTTACATAATACATATTCATTTCTGCAGAATAATTTCTCGAAAAATGCGCAACAAGATAACCTCCTGCTGATATTATTACAAGCTTTAACAAAACATTTTGTTCTAAGATTGTATTCCAAAGTTTTTGGAAAAAAGTGCCATCACCTTCGATAACTAAATGTTTACCAAAAACAAAGATACAAGCCATTAATGCTGTAAAAATAAGAGAACTAAACATACCAAATGAATTTCTATTAGCTTTTTGTTTGTTTCCTAAAAAAGAATATTTTTTGAGATAAAAAATTGGCCATCTAAAAAATTTAACCTCTTTTGTAGCAAACTCACCTTCGGCCATTCTTTCGAATTCTTTACCATATAATTTAACTTCCTGACCTTCTGCAATAGTTCCACTAATATCAACTGATTTTTTCACTTTCTTAGTTAATTCGTCTACTGTCTTTAAATTATCCTCCAATTGCTTGGATTTTTTTTCTAAATCTTTCTGTCTAACGTCATTTGCAGGATCTGCAAACTGTAGATATGTCAAAACTGGATTCAGCTGAGATATGATAGATTCCTCTTTTTGTCTTACAAATGCTAGTTTTGATTCTTTTTGATTAACATCACTATAATTATCTATAATCTGTGAATTTAATTCTTGTATTAAATTGTTCAGAACATTTTCAAAAGTTCTTTCATAGTTCGGAATCTGTTCCAATGTTAGTTGATAACTAAAAATTCTATCAATAATAGTTTTGATTCTCTGTAAATTTTGCTCAATGCTATTTAACTCCCCAGCCTCGCCTAAATTTTTTCTTAGGAGTTTTTGCCAATCTAGATTTTTATATTTATCGATAATTTCTTGTTTTATTGCCATAAAATTTAAATTAATTTTGCTAATAATTGATCCCTCGACTGTTTTAAAGAGATATTTTCTTCCAGCAATCTATCAACTAGACCAAACATTGTTGTTGTTGAATTTTGAAAATCTATCAGCAATTTCTTGCTTGGTAATATTGTTTCAAGAGGACTTAATCCATCTATTGTTATTTGCGGTTGCGCTGATCCAGACAAAGCAGAAGAAATATTACTATTTTTAAGTAAAAAATATATTGATACAAAATTAATATAATTATAATTATTTTTAGGCAAGATTAAAAAAGAATTATTTGTCACAAATCCTTCTCCATTTGTTCTCCATATAGTTCCACTACCATTACCTCTACAAGTAATCAAAATTACTTTTTCATCAACATTTTTTTCTTCATAAAACCCTATGACTCCACCGGCGCCATAGACTGGAAATTTTCCATGACTACTAATTTTAGAGGTTGGTAAATTTTTACCATATTTAATATTAAGAATATCACCGAGCTTCAATACCTCCCACCCCTCCGGAATTTCTCCCATCTCGCTATCAACTATTTTTGCTTTTTCATATCCGGGAAAACAGAAATTTATAAACCATTTATTGAAAATAGTTTGAGCTGTGGCTTCAAGATTTTTGATTATCTTATTATTGTTTTCAATTTTTGAATCATAAGCACTCAAAATTTCCGCAATTTTCTTTTGTGTTGGGAGATCGGGTATCTCTATTTCCATTTCAGAAAGGACTTCTGGTCTAAATGCGGGGAAAGTGGTGGTGGTCGCTTCTGCAATTGAACTCAAAGTGTCAGTTATAGAATCTTGTGTTAAATAAGAATATAAATAAAATGGATCAATACTTTTCGGAGTCAATACAACAAAACCAGTTGATGCGACAGTATTAGGTTTTGGGGTTTTTATAAATCCATAGTGACGTAGATTTGGTCTCACGGTCGAAAGGATTGTATCTCCATCTTTGAGTAATCTTTTAGCTCTACTAGGAGCTTCAACCGTATTTAAAATTTGCGGTTTTTCAAAATGATTTTTTGTTACTGATGCTGTGTCAATGTATTCAATTTCTTTGTACGGAAAATCACTATTTATTGTAGATTGATTAATTAACACCAAATTACCCAATCTTTTGGTTGTTTTTGTATTGTTTATTTGTTCCAGTAATTTACTCATAATTTTGACTTGTGGATAACTCTTGATTTTGAGGGTGATGAATGTTATACTTTTACCATACCTGCCCGAGGTCAATTCGGGATGACTTTCCACAAAAACCTGACCTAGTCAGGTTTTTGTTTTTCTACCTTGGCAATGTATTTTTTAATATTCTGCGCATTTATGACTAAGTCAGCCGACTCTCTGAATTTTGTCAAAATATATCCACCTTTCACTATAATCACTTTATTGCCTTTTCGTTTTAAGTAATTGTTTAAATACACAAAATCAGCATCTCCGGAAAAAATACAGAAGGTATTATAGTGTTCAAGCATCTTTAGGGCATCCACAGAAATTTCTACATCAAAATTTGATTTTCTGATTTCTATAAATTTTTTGCCGTCTATGTCTGTTTCAACATATTTATCTGGAATATGCTCACCCGTCTCAAAATAATGCCTAATTTTTTGGATGTCTTTAGTCATTACATCTCTCTTGCCAAAAACTTTTCGCATCACATAGGTAAAACTAAGAGATTTTTGATTTTTAGGATTTTCTCCGTAGTAAATTCTCGCTCTCTCACTAAAAATATCCACGAACAATTTTAGTTTTTCTAAGTCTATTGATAAATTCTCATCGGGAGCGAGTAGCTTATTCTCCCAATCTTGATTATCATTTTGAAACCACTTATTTACATTTGAGAAATCGATGAAAGTGAAAACCTTGCCGTAATCTTCGGTGATCTGTAATTCATCTTTGATAAACTTCTTTTTTAGGTCTTGCAAATCCATATATTTAAAATCCTAATTCTTTGAGACTTTTCTCAATATCTTTTTCCAATTCGCGACCTTTCGTGAATGCTTCCCGAAGTTCTCCAGAAAGTTTCTGCATTTTTTCCTCAAAAGAAATTCCGTCATCTTCTATATCGGCAAGCCCAACATATCTTCCCGGGGTAAGCGTATATCCATTTTTCTTTATTTCTTCAAGGTTCGCTGACTTACAAAAACCAGAAACATTTTCATATTTCGGAGCTCCTTTTTCTCCACGCCATGCGCGAACAGTGTCTGTAATTTTTGCAATATGCTCCTTGTTGAAAATAACTTGCTTACGAGATATTTGCTCAAAAGTATCTCGAGCGTCGATAAAGAGAGTTTCACCTTTGCGATTACGGAAACGATCGCCACCTTTATTTTTTGCCAAAAACCAGAGAGAAACAGGGAGCGAAACATTATAGAAAAGCTTTGACGGACAAGAAATAATTACATCCACGAGATCTGTGTCAATGAGTTTTTTGCGAAGTTCCCCTTCTTTGCCAGATACAGCCAGCGCTCCATTTGGCATAACGAATCCTGCTTGTCCGTTTGGCGAAAGATGATGAGCAAAGTGTTGCACCCACATAAAATTGGCATTACCAGATGGCGGCAAGCCTAAAGTGATACGAGGATCGTTGTCTGAAATCTTAGAGGGTTCCCATTCACCATTGAATGGCGGATTTGCAATCGCGAAATCTGCCTGCAAATGAGGAAACATATCTTTATAGTATGTATTCCCGAGTTCAATCTTACCGGACAAGCCGCGAATGGCAAGGTTCATTTTACAAAGGCGGAGTGTTGTTTGATTACTTTCTTGTCCACTAATAGAAAGTTTAGATGGATCCATTTTGTGGTCACGTAAATATTCACCCATAGATACAAACATTCCACCGCTACCACACGCGGGGTCAAATACTCGAGCATTTTCGTACGGTTCAAGAATTTCAACAAGGAGTTTTACGATAGAACGGGGTGTGAAAAATTCACCTCCGCGTTTTCCTTCTGATGAAGCAAATTGTCCCAAGAAATATTCATAGATGCGACCAAGAATGTCTTTTTCTCGATCGAAGTCATGGTCAAAAGAGATTTGTGAAAATATATTTACCAATTCACCGAGTACAGTGTGGTCTAAATTTGTTTTTGTGTACACACGAGGAAGAACATTTTCAAGTTGTACCGGATTATCTTTCTCGATTAATTCCATTGCATCATCTAAAACTTTTCCCAAATCAGAACTCATGGTCTTTGTTTGCAAATATGCCCAACGAGATTTTTCAGGGACATAGAACACACCTTCAGAAGTATAAAAATCTTTTGTTTCGAGAATTACCTTTCGCGCTTCATCGGTCGGAACATAAAAATCCTCATTCTTATTATCGCGAGTCATTTCCGTAAGAACTTCTCGGCGTTTATAAAATGAATCAGAAATGTATTTCAAAAATAGTAATCCCAAAACGATATTTTTATATTCCGAAACATCTATATTTCCGCGCAATCTATCCGCCGCCGCCCAAAGCTCTTTTTCAAAACCTAAATCGTGATGATGACTCCTTTCAATCACTGTCTTTGTGGTCTCTTTCTGGCCCTTACGAATACGATCTTGTAGATCGGTCGAAAGGGCTGTTCTAGGAATAAGATAGTTACGCCCAACCTTCTCAGCAGGTATTTTACCCTCTGAAATTTGCTTATTTATGGCTGCTCGAGTAATACCAAGCATTTTGGCCATCTCCGGGACTGTAATGAATTGTGACTTATTAATTGACATATATAACCATTATACACGATAGAGAAAATAAAGCAAGTATACATAGGTATACCATCATTTAAAAATCAGGCCTATCGCTGACAAATGGGACGGAGTAAATCAACGATCAGTTTTGGATGCGACCACGCAAGGTGGTCTCTCACGATACTGTGCTGACTGTGGCTGGCCGCTTGGTTCGATGTTAGAATCTATTTAAATACGAAATCAGTTTAATGCCCAGATGGCATAATTTAGATAACAAGCAAAGCTGACCCAAAGTATATATGGCACAAGGAGCCAAGCGGCGGGTTTAGAGATTTTAGTAAATATTAAGATAGTCAGGACAATGGCAGCCCACAGAAGAACTATTATCGCTAGTGCATTGCCAATAGAGTGAGCTCCAAAGAATATAGGCGACCAGATAGCGTTCAAAGCTAGTTGAATAACAAATAGCCACATAGCTCTTTTCTTATCGATAGAATTACTTTTCCAGACCAACCACAATGAAATACCCATCAAAAAGTATAGTGCAATCCAGACAGGACCGAAAATCCAGGCTGGTGGATTAAGAACAGGTTTAGTGAGAGTAGAATACCAAGTTGGGATTGAGAAGATGGTGAAAAAAGATCCGGCAATACCAACGAGTTCACAAACTGCCACAGCTATGAAAAGCTTTAAGGTGTTGTTTAGCTTCATGCCCTAATTTTATTCTTAAAAAGTTCCAAAGTAAATTCCCCCTGAAAAAGTAAGCTAGATTTTATGAGGCTAATTTCAGTGCTGCGGGGCCTGGACTCGAACCAGGATCTCCTGCTTCAGAGGCAGGCGTGACTACCATTGCACTACCCCGCAATAATCAATACTTTACAATAAAAAACGACTTTGTTCAATAATAAAAGGCCACTTGGGCCTTTATGTAATTATTGCTTTCGACGGCTAGCCCGTCTCTTATCTTGGGCAACCTTGGCTGTTTCGAGGGCATCAAATTTCGGTCTAAAATATTTGTGCCACCAGTTCTGGGCAGATTCTTCACCGCCTGTATGCTGATCGAGTCCTTGGCAATGATTGTACCACTCTTGATGCGTTGCATAAAAAAATCTATTCAGTACCCTCCAGCTAACTCTCTTATTCGTTATTATCTGCTTCTCAAGCATTTTGAATTCTTTGGCCACCCTTTTATGCATAGGGTGCATTCTCAATGGGATCATGATCTTGGTCGGAGCATGAGACATGGTTACCGCCTTATCAAATGACTGGCCAGATTCTAACACGATGCGTGGCAATTGAAAAGGCCGCGCGGAGCGCGGCTGATATTAAGTATTCAGGTCCTCATCTGAAGTTTGCTGAAAATCAATTCTAGGGATATTAACACGGATTGACACTCCCTTTCTCCCAATACTCACACCAACCGCATCACACCACTCTCCCTCAGTAAGTCTCTTACTTATCATTTCTCGTATCATCGGAATGGCCTCTGGATCATCCATAAACTCATCGATCGTAAAGCGATCATTCATGGGAACCTTGCCAAGTTCTATCCTCCGAGAATAACCACCATATACTCTATACAAATATGCATCTAATTTAAATATCTGGGGCAATGATATTCCGGGCCTAGAAGATAACTTTCCGACATCTAGTTTGGACTTTTGTCTTTCACTCAAAGATGGTCTTTCTACGTCTGACATATCATCCTCGCCGGTGATTAAGCGCTTCGCCTTGACTTGGACATCGGGCGCTACCACCCAACGATTATGATAATTTATGGGAAGAACTGTTATCACTTCCCCATTTGATTCATCTTGAATGGCGACAAAACAGGCAGAGTCGGGTTCACTCCAAAAAAGCTTGTGAATTTTGTTTGGACTCTCGCTACCTATGGGAATAAAGAGGCCATCGTCAAGAATCTTCACAACTTCTGACCAGTCTAAGCTAAGACGATTGGAAATCTGCCTGACAGCATGGAAAGTAAGAAAGGCTTGCACTCGAACCTCCCTTGCAACCGACACCTAAGTACATGTCAAATAACTGGCCAGATTCTAACACGCTGGGAGTTAATTGAAAAGCCGCGCGGAGCGCGGCTGGAAACTATAGTTATTCGTCGTCTCCGGCTCGATATTTTTCGGCAAGACACATACTCCAGAATACACCATGCAGATCATTTAAGAGCTTCTTAACGCTTTCGACTTGTAGTAATGAAACATCTTCGTCCCTAATAATTTTTGTCAGAATGGTTGAGCCGACCGTAACTCTTCTTTTGTATGCCCTAAGTCTCCTAGATTCTTCCTCAGTATAGAAATGCGGAAATCTATCACAGATACGACATACTTCCTTTGCCAATTTATATGCGTTTAAACAGCCTGTAGTATTTCGGCTAATCCTTACGATACTTCTAGGCATAATTATATCTAGAAATCTCTTAGCCTCTTCAACCCCTTCCATAACCGATATGGTCCTCTTGCCTCTTATGCAATCTCGTAGAGCAATCATATAGAAACTGATTGCGGTACTTCCCACTAAGCCATCTTGATTTCTCAACATATGACTATTAAGACTTTCTGGGAACGCCGGTTCCTGCATGGAAACTCCTTCGTAAGAACTGGCACAAATATATCCCAATGATTATTGTTTGGCAACCATAAAATCGCCGTGCTTAGCACGGCGTTATTGTTATTAATTACACAATCTTCTCCAGCAACTCCATCTGAACATTCTTTCTTATAGGAATTTGCCTCGGTAATCTCTTCTCAATTACAACTTCGGTCTTGTGTCCATCAGCCGAGCTGTATATCTTCTCGAATTTCACGACTTCAAATCCATTCTGCGATTCTTCTCCCTTTATTCTGACCATATCCCCGACTTTGAAATGGAACATTTCTTCTTGGGGAATACTTTCGTTTGGAATTTGTTTCATGACTTATATCTTCAAAAATCTTCGGATAGCGATAGCACTTGAGATAACTCCCAACGAGATGCCAATAACCAAGATTATTAATACAAACTGGATAGAATTACTCAGGAAATAACTGGCCAAGGAAACACCCGGGAGGATACTGGCCAGCTTGGGTGATATTATGAGCGCCACGGGATAGAAAATAACCAATGTTATGCCGGCCGCTAATATTCCGTACAATCCCCCCTCTACCAAGAATGGCGCGCGAATATGCCAGTTGGAACCGCCCACCAGACGCATAATCTCAATCTCCTGCTTCTGATTGAATATCGTAAGACGAATAGTATTAAACGTGACCATAATCGCTACCAGGGCCAGTAATAAGCTGAGGATCAATCCCCAATTACGGATAGCGTTGCTAATACCTTGTACTCGGGAAATAACGGCTTCATTCTCATAATAGTTTATCTTTTCAATAAAACTTCGGAATTTGTTGCCTTCAATGGCTTTCACGATCTCACCGAACATAGTCGGATCAACGGCTTTAATATTCAAAGCTGGCTGAAGCGGATTTTCTGACAATTCCGCTAATGACTCCTGAATCAATGGGTCGCCAGCATGTAATTTCTTGAAGTCTTCGAGGGCTTTATCTTTGGAAACGTAAGCGACGCTTTTAACCAAGGGATTCTTCTCAAGATCTTTCTTGATTAACATGACTTCCTCTTCGGTAGAGTCGTTTTTAAAATATACAGAGATGTCGACTTTGTCTTGAAGGCTGGCAACAACTCTTGTCGAGATGAAATTTAAGCTCATCAATCCGGCAAAAAGCAACAAAACTAAAGTCATGACGCCAGTTGTGCCGATACTTAGATAGCTGTTGCGTTTGAAATTGGTCCACCCAAGCGCGACTATTTTTTTGAAGGCGGCTCTGTATGGCATACTTGTTGTTACGATTACAATGGGAGTCTTTTCGGCTTTCTGCCTGCGCAGACAGGCAAAGACTCCCATTGTAATCGTTATATTATATATTTACCTTGCTCTATTTGATCACGAACGATCTTGCCCATATCCATAGTGATAACTCTTTTGCCGATTGAATTTACAACTTCGCGATTATGCGTGGCAAGAATGATTGTCGTGCCAAGCTCGTTGATCTTCAGTAACAGCTTAACAATATCATAAGTATTAACTAAATCTAAATTACCCGTTGGCTCATCGGCTAATATCATCTTCGGGCGATGGATCAGCGCGCGGGCAATAGCTAATCTTTGCTTTTCTCCGCCGGACATCTGATGTGGGAAATTAGTTGCTTTGTCGGCCAGACCGACGATACTCAACAGCTTCGGCACGTCTTTGTTAACATCTTCCTCACTGGCTCCGCAGACTTCCATGGCAAAAGCGACATTTTCAAAGGCATTCTTGGCCGATAGAAGTTTAAAATCCTGATATACCGTACCGATCTTCCTACGTAGATAAGGAACATCGTGACTATCCAATTCAGATAGATTGATGCCATCAATAACTGCCTCGCCTTCGTTAGCTATCAACTCTCTGGTTAAGATTTTCAGTAATGTCGATTTACCAGCGCCAGACGGACCAACCAAAGAAACAAACTCTCCATGCTTTATCTCAAGATTAATGTCCTTGAGTGCTTGGAAATCATCATCATAGGTTGTAGTAATGTGCTTGAGTTTTATCATTTGATTAACTTATCAAGATCCCCATCTAATATTCTATCAGGTTGTGACACCTTTACGCCAGTGCGATGATCCTTAACCATCTGATAGGGATGCAGAACATAAGACCTGATCTGGCTTCCCCACTCGATCGTTCCCGGCTCGGCTTTTAGATCAGATATCTCACTAGCCTTCTTTTCTTCCACTTTTTTTAAAAGCTTGCCGTAGAGCAATTGCATAGCTTTCTCTCGATTCTGCGCCTGCGACCTTTCCGATTGCACGGCAACGGCTATACCTGTCGGAATATGCGTAACGCGCACGGCCGTCTCAAGCTTATTGACGTTCTGGCCACCTGGACCAGATGATCGAAACGTATCAATTCTTAAATCTTTAGATTCGAATTTAATATCATTCAGCTGAATCTCTGGCATTATCTCAATCAAGGCAAATGATGTGTGCCTTAACTGTTTGGCCGAAAATGGCGAAATTCTGACGAGACGGTGAACGCCGTTCTCCTGTTTTAATTTTTCGTATACATTTTCGCCGGTTATCTCAATAGATGCCGTCTTGATACCGCCTTGCTCGCCCAAAGACTCATAAAGCACAACAAATGCCCAATTCTTTTTTTGAGCATATCGCTGATACATTCTCAGAAGCATTGAGGCCCAATCCTGTGCATCCACGCCACCGGCACCGGCATAAATTCCCATCAGAACTTTGTTTTTCGCAATTTCCATCTTTAATTAATCCTACGCTTTTTGCCACTTTTTTTCAATCAGATAAGACGGCCACACAGAGGCCGTCTTATCTGATAATTACATTGCCCGATTACTGATTTATCTTAGGTGGATAAAGCTGAGGATCGATCGATCTGCTGAAACAAACTCGGCCAGTTCCATGATCCCAGTTATCTGCCAAGGGATATATCGCCTTAGTCGGCCTTCCGGCGGGATCACCCATTGGAATGAAAGGACTCGATGAAGTATTAGTCTTGAATATTGCGCAAAGTTCAAATTTGACAGCCCCGTCTTCGACAGGTGTACCCGGAATATATTCATAACTTAGACCCGTCTCCGGATCTACTGGAATGACAAACCCTGATATTGAATCATTTAGTTCGCTTAGCTTTTGAGGGATAACCGTCTTAGACTGCCAATAGTTAACAATCTGAGATTGGATATTCTGAAGATCGGATATTCGCGTTTGATCCATTCTCTCACTTCTTGATTTCATTGGTGAACCGCTAACATAGAATCCAAATACTATCGTGGCAATGACCAACACGATAATCACTTTTCCCAAGATACTCGCCCATTTGATGCTCTGCCAGCGCAAATACGACAGATAGTAATAGAAGGTCGAACCAGCAATGGCTAAGACTATGCCAGATTTAATTAAAAATCTTGTAGTCAGCTCACCGTTTAAAAAGCTTCTCAAGATTGAAACCAAATCACCGATGACAAACAATGCGGCTACGAATAAAGTTAGATACAAAAGCCATTTCCTGATTCTTGACTCCCTTCTTTCCGGTGCAGTTTCAAGATCTTTATTAAGCGTCCTGGTTAACCATGCAAAGATCGGAAATACAATAATCAGCGTGGCCATGCCCATACGCAAAGACGAAAGAATGCTCTGGAAATACCAACTGCCGACCTGCGTTAAGTCCGGCAGATAGACATTGACCAGATCAAACAAGACCGAGCCCAGAGATACACAGCCCGCGACCAAGGTTATGATGGCCAAGAGGTACATAAAGACGTCCCTCGGCGTGCTATTTGTGGTTGTATTCATGCATCAATTATACCACAATAGTTGGGCCGTCAACAGCAAACAAAACGCCCCGCTAAGCGGGGCGATCCTTGTCATTTTTTGCCTCCCCATGGTGCACGACCCGATGATTGAATTCTAGATACTGGATGTATATCATACCGATTGCTAACCTAACGCTAAATGATAATCCGGAAGGACTATCGCGTGGAAAAATCATGTATGACAGGAGATAGGCAAGTAAAACCAACAGGCCCGTTGCCACTGTAATACCTACCACTTCATGATCCAAAAACGATCTTAGGAAATCCACAAAATGGCTACCATGTGTCACCGGTGTCTTCCCCTGATCCATAATTCCTCCCAAAGAACATACTATCTTATACCATGCACTGACGATACAGTCAACCTAATAGGCCGCCTGCAGGCGGCCTATTAGGGAGCTATCTTGGAGCCGGAGGCGAGATTCGAACTCGCGACTTACTGTTTACGAAACAGTTACTCTACCAACTGAGTTACTCCGGCATATATAACGAAGAACCCCACTATCGTCGCTTAAATAAATACGTGCGCCCCTCCCTAGCTCGTTTACTCAGTACTCTATTTCTTCTTCCATTACCCCTATTAAGGCCGGCATACGTTGAACTCAACGAGTCACAGTTAGGACATATAAGGCGCAAATTGCTCTCTACATTATTGCGCCAATTCCCATCAATATGATCAGCAACCAATGGTGACTGCTTAGTTATTGGATTAACCATGGACCACCCACATAAGCAACACTTATTATTATATTTTCTTCGCAAGTACCGCTTAACATGCCCAGAAACTATTCCCATTCCCTGAAGACCACTTACCTCTTCATTCTTCCACTTCCTTATATAATCAGTGAGTTGATATTCTGCCTGACACGTATTGCTACAATATTTATAAGTTGACCTAGATGTCTCCTTGCCACAAACAAGACAACTATGCCTAGGCTTCTTAGGATTTGACATATACTTCATCATATCCCGTCTGACAACCAATATCAATACACTGAACAGGTCGTATGTTGACAATTTCCTTAGCTGAGATTTATTCCCCAACCACCATTATTTGATACGACCGATCTCTGGGCCGATCGAGCTCCACAAACAATATTCTCTGCCAACGCCCCAATTGAAGCTTGCCGTCTATTATATTCAAAGTTACGTTGGACATCAAATGGCTGGCCCGACAATGAGCATGAGCATTAGCACACTCGTCATCGCAAACGTTCACCGTGCGGATGTTCATATTATCATGCCCATAACCGGCGCCCTTCTCCGCAACTCCTTCGAAATGCTTTTCAAAATCTCCCCACAACAACGGTTCGTTCTCATTGACCAACATGCCCGTCGTTGTGTGCATCGTCTGTACATTCACTATGCCATTCTTAATTCCAGACTCTCCGATAAAACTAGTGACTACATTGGTTATATCAATAAACTGCGTATCCTTCTCAGTTTTAAATTCTATTGTTTTATTTTTAATCATTTACATTATTGACTGTTTTTACCAGATTTTCCGCCAATGGTTCGATTATCTTTGCGAGAATATCGTTATCGGAAAATTTAGTATTCAGATTTTGTAAAATAACGATTCTTTCTTCCTCCGTAACTATTTCTTCCCAAGGATTGAATTTTAGATGTTTCTCTAATTCAATAATAGAATCGATTGTCTTATGATTTAAATCCACCTTTATGCATTTAACCTCAAAAGCCCTTTCCTTGCCGATATATAGCAAGTCATCTTTATTTATGATTAATACATTATCGCCTAATTTTGCTATTGGATATATCTCGTTCATACTTTAAAATTCAATTAATTGAATGGTTGATTCGGGATGTTGTTGTTTATATATTGAGAAGATAGTTCTTACTCTTTGCACATCTTCTTGCGTGAGGTCATTGTAAGTCGAGATATGGATAGATTCCACGTCATCCATGGTTAACTGGCCATGATATTGAACCTCTGTATAACTCTCACCCCAATTTGTCTGACTGGGTTTCTGAAGTGATTCTAGATCGCCCCGATCTGTAGGAAAATATCTGCAATTAAAACTCGTGAAATGTGGCTTAGCAGCAGGCGTTGGTGGCCAATCGCGTCCATAATCAAGACTGTCATGAAAGGTAATTGTCGCCTTTTTTAATGCCCTTTCTTTCTTTATTTTGAAATTAATATTTCCATAACAATTTACGCTATTAGGAGGCGGTATATTGCCTTCGTAATTGATAACACCGTGTATATCATCAGAGAAATACCCATATATAGGCCTTTTTTCCTTATTTCTTTCTATAACGCTTCTTGGAAGGTCATCGCCATAATCACCGTATCGGTCATCCGTCCTCGTTATCATCGGCGCTTCTGTTGCATTATAGCCAAACATATTTAATTCTTGCTTAGCTCTAAATCTTGGATTAAGGGTGCCGTCACTACTACCCGTCTCGAATTGACTCATCCATCGCCCATCAACATTCATCACCCTTTCTAACACGTTGATATCTGTTGCCCTAAAAAAATCAGCCTTAGCAACCATATCCTCCACCCTTCTTTGCAGTTCAGTCTTTAATTCTTCGACAGTAATTCCTAGACTTACTGCTACGCGCTCATAATCGCTTTGATTCATTTGCTCTGCGCGAATAATATTATTCCTGATCGTATCTTTTATACCAGCATTACCATCAACTTCAAGCTCATCCCATCCTTCAAAATAGTTATTTGTGACAATCGATTCATAGGATCCTCTATCAGTCTTCTTTCGTTTCTCGTCTCCTTTTAATTTTCCGAGATATATAGTCAGGTATTCAAGTCTTTTTCTAATTATGACTTTAAGGTCATCTAGGGCTTCAATTGGCAAATCAATCTGCTTGGCCGAAGTATCTATGGCGACAAATATTCTATCTTGCCCTGCCACTATCTCTTCGATCTGTCTTTTTATCTCATCGTTGGAAATATCCGAGAATAATTCGTTCCTCTTCATAGTCTCCAGCTCGCCTACTTCTTCACCAAAACTATCCCCTTTTCTTGCACCTTTTGCTCGGAATCTTAGGGCTCCGCCGTTATCAAGTCTATAAACTTTGCCGTCGTCCCCTAAACGAATATTGTCACCACCTGCCGTGCCAATTACATCCCAGTTGGCCAGCAAACAATCCAAGACGAAACCTTCTTGCAACTCTCCTTTGATTTTTCCAAATGCGACTCCGTCGCTTGAAAATGTATTTAAATCTTTGCCCGGTATAAATTTTGATACCTTATGAAGACCACTGCCATAGACTTTTGATTCTGGAACATAAAAACCCATAGCTTCATAGATTCGATCGGCGATATATTCATCTACCAATTGCTCAGTATTTATTTCATTTTTTCCAATATCCTCGCTTACGGATTCTCGAGCTTTTTTAACTACAAACACCTTGCCATCGAAAACACCTGCCCTCACATCACTACTACCTCCAAGATGTGCAGTTGCAGGGATGTTTTCGACTAGATTGGGAAAATCATCACCAACGGGATACTCCACGGATTCATTCTCGCTCCTAATAACAAAACGCCCACTTATTTTTTCGTGAAATTTCTTAAGAATTTCTTTCGCCAAAAGCTCAGGTGGTACTTCGCCTGATATTGTAGGCCCCATTTCAGTAGGTGTTTCGAACATGTAATACTAGTTTATTTATAAGTTAATCGCCATCTTCTATTTTAGCATCTTCACCTCGGTCTTGGCCACCCGCGGAGCGGGCCGCTCAGTATTCTGGGCGAGCCTCGCTCAAATTTTGTGAACAAAATTTGAGCGGGTGAAGGGAATCGAACCCTCGTCCTTTGCTTGGGAAGCAAACGTACTGCCACTGTACTACACCCGCCTACGCTCTTCAGCTTCGGCGGGCAGGCCCGCCACTACTTATTAATTACCGTTAATCCAATTCCAAATCTTCTGAAATACATTCGGCTTTTTCGTCTCTAATGCCGGCGTCTCCACTGTTTCAATCTTAGTGTTTTTCTCTTTATAGACAAAGGCAACCTTTTCGTCAGACATCATATAGTTTAGCTTAATTCGCGCTTCGCGTTCGAGGAACTCCGGCATTTTAACATAGGCCAATAGTCTTTCAATATATTTATTGGATTTTTCAATCTCACTAGCTCGATTTTCAAGGTCGCTGACCCTAGCATCAACGCCAACACCCTGATTGTGCGCACGAATCATCATCAAGCTCAACCATAATATGACGACTATGATGACTGGCGTAAAATATTTTGATTTTATGATTTTATTAACCATATCGAGTCTTGTGAATTATCGTATAATATTTTAAACTTGGGACATGATGCCTTCACGCAGTTCAATCAGAATAATTTGGATAATTATTTCGGCACTGGTCGTGCTTTCTATGGTCGGTTTTCTTATACTGCCAGCCTTATTATAGATTATATTCTATCCTAATTTTAATAATTAAAAAAGGCGCCGATGGCGCTCTTTTACTGCGTGATGACGACACGATGCTTACGCATCACAATCTCGAGATTCCTGGCCAAATCAGGACTGAATGCATGATAAAAATGATATGGCACATCCTGGGAATCATCCAATGTGAGGTTCGTTATTCCAACACATTCCACTGTCGAGCCTTCGGAATCAGGAATCGATCTCGGTACGCCTATGAAGATAGCTCCGACTCGATGAGCACTATTCACCATCTTGGCCACCTTACGACGACGAGCTATCAGCTGTCCAACTCTCTCCATCAGATCTGACACCATAGACCCCACGCAAAAATGAACCTTGGATATAGTAGCACATCAATCCTACCTCGTCTAGCCCTATCGTTTTAACATCTTGAGAAAGACCTCCTGTGGGAGATTCACCTTGCCGGTTTCTTTCATTCGTTTCTTGCCTTTCTTTTGTTTTTCAAGAAGTTTCATTTTTCTGGTTATATCACCACCATACAAATATCCGGTAACATCTTTGCGACGAGCACGGATATCTTCTCTGGCTACAATCTTACCTCCAATAGCAGCTTGTATTGTAACTTGAAACCATTGAGGTGGCACTACGTCCTTTAATTTAGAAACCATATAGCGACCTTCGTAAAACGCTTTTTCGCGTGCAATTATTTTCGAGAATGGCTCCACCATATCGCCGGCAATGAGTATGTCCAAACGAATCAGATCAGCAACCTGCATTTCACTTGGTTCGTAACTCATGGATGCATAGCCCGATGAAACGCTTTTTAACTTATCATAAAAGTCAGTAACAATTTCTGCTAATGGCATACGGTAACTGATAACCGCCGTCTCTTTACCGAGGTAGTCGGTAGCCTTGTAAGTATTTCGATAAGTAGCCACCAATTCCATAACGCTACCTAGATACGTAGTCGGTGTGATAATTTCCAGATCAACTACCGGCTCGGCAATCTGGGCTATGCGGGAAAAATCAGGTAGCATCGCCGCCGAACGAACTTTCAATTCATCGCCATTAGATAGCTTGACTGCGTATTCAACCGACGGCGTTGAAATAATTAAATTCAGTCCAAATTCGCGCTTTAATCTTTCGGAAATTATCTCGACGTGCAACATGCCGAGAAAACCGACACGGAAGCCTCGGCCG